>JAEEGL015658041.1_pt1 | contig 17575 bp, 9 predicted proteins | sample 9134231 | NCBI WGS metagenome assembly JAEEGL01 (sample SAMN16246548, study PRJNA631951) | gut metagenome | biome: gut microbiome; feature: rumen; material: fiber-attached | host: Bos | place: Iran: Karaj | collected 2018-10 | reverse complement strand
TATGATCTGTTCTTCGGCCTCCTGCTCGGTAAGACCAAGGGTCATGAGCTTTATCAGCTGGTCTCCGGCGATCTTTCCTATGGCCGCCTCATGGACCAGAGCCGCGTCCACATCGTTGGCCTCAAGACCGGGTACAGCCAGTATCCTGCCCTTATCCATGATTATGGAATCGCACTCCGTATGACCGGAGCAGGCGGCGTTGCCCACAAGCTTTGCGTCAAATTTCTGGAAGGAGTTATCCCTTGCCACAGACCTGGACACCACATCCGCACTGCAGCCCTCGCCGTTTAACTCCACCACATATGTGCTGACGGCGTTCTGATCCTCATGGGTCATCAGACGCTCTCTCACCACCAGACGGGCTCCTTTATCAAGAAAAGCCCTGGTGTCCCTGTCAGTGTCATCCACGCCCTTTATCTGGACCATCTCCATCTCCATGAAGCTGTCCTGTCCCAAAGTGACCTCGGTCTTGGGATTCAGGATGCGCTTTCCGCTGCCGGTGCCCTGGCCGTAATGCTTTTCCACATATCTGACCCTGGCTCCCTTTTCCAGGAAAAAGCGGTGCAGTCCGTCATGCTCCGAATCCTTGGGGCCGCAGTTGTCTATGCCGCAGCCGGCCACTATGGTCACGTCGGCGCCTTCGCCCACGTAAAAATCATTGTAGACCGTCTCCTTAAGGCCGCTTTTTGTCAGCACCACAGGGATGTGAACACTCTCCCTGACGGTGCCTTCCTTTATGCGGACCGTGATCCCCTGACCGTCCTGCCGGGGGATTATTTCTATATTTGCAGTGGAAGCTCTGGCGGCAGATTCTCCGTCAGAACGGATATTATAAGCTCCTTCGGGGATCTCATGGAGTCCCGCCACTTCACTCAGGAGCCTCTTCTGTATCTCATCCAGTTTAACCATAAAAGGCACCTTTCACATATCCACCTTTCTGCAGGCACTGAGGGCCGAAGGCGTACCGATCAGTCCCGGCAGCACCTCTTCCCTTAAGCCCTGGGCACAGACGCGTCCGTCCTTAAGGACTATGATCTCATCCGCTATATCCAGGATCCTCTCCTGATGGGAGATGATCAAAATGGAACCGCCCTTTATCTCACGTCTCATCTTTTCAAAAACCTCGATAAGACTCTTGAAGCTCCAGAGATCTATCCCCGCCTCGGGCTCGTCAAAAACGGAAAGCCTGGGATTCCTGGCAAGGACTGTGGCTATCTCTATACGCTTAAGCTCACCCCCTGACAGACTGGAGTTCACCTCTCTCTCCAGATAATCCCTGGCGCACAGTCCCACCAGCGACAGGTGATCGCAGGCTCCCGCCGCAGAGTATCCCTCTCCGGCGGAAAGCCGGAGAAGATCCGATACTCTGATACCCTTAAATCTGACAGGCTGCTGAAAAGCAAAGCCTATGCCTTTTTTGGCCCTGTCGGTGATGGACAGATCAGTGATATCCTCACCGTCAAAGATGATGGAACCCTTCTCGGTCTTTTCTATGCCGGCGATGAGTCTGGCCAGGGTAGATTTGCCTCCTCCGTTAGGGCCTGTTATCACCACCAGCCTGCCCTCAGGAACCGTAAGGCTCACATCCCTGATTATTTCCTTTTTCTGTCCCTGTTCATTCACCCCGAAAGACAGGTCCTTAAGCTCAAGCATGAAATCAAATCCTCCGGATCATCAATATACAAGAGGGCCATAAAGACCGTAACCGGTAACGGTGGTCCCGTTACCTGCCACATAGGCATAAAGACCTCCGTTGCTCAGGTTCTTGATGAGCGTGATCTCCACGTCCTTTTTGGTATTGGGACGATATCCGTCAAAGGAGTACTGATCGGGCTTGAATTTTCCGTTCTTTGCATAGGAATATTTAAGCTTCTTTCCGTTGAAATCCTCAAACCAGTAGCTGGCTATCTTTTTCTCCGTGGGAGTCACTTTCACCACATAGTGAAGGGTCTTAACATAACCGTTGACACCTCCGGGAGCTATCTTAAAGCTGAAAGGCGACTTTTTAAGCTGGGCCTTTGCTTCCTTGTCGGCACTCTTGCCCAGATTGAGCACTACCTGGGGAGTTTTGTTCTTATAGCCTGAAGGGAACTTATTGTTCTTAAGCTTTAAGGTGTAATCCGTACCTTCCACAAGGGGCTTGCCGTTCTTCTTTACCACAAATACAAGATCGTTGGTAGAGCTCTTCTTCGACACGGATACGGGCATATGCTTATAGCCTGTATAAAAAGGTGTGCTGCTGCAGGTCACCTGATAATAATCATTGCCCACGGTTACGGTATTGGCGGCTTCGGATGCGGAATATACCTTCGACATATCAAAATCATTGCCGCTGAAGGTGAGTGCTCCGGTCTCTATGTCATTATTGGTAAAAGCTCTTAAATAGAAATCGGCGTTAGCGCTTTTATTGAGGGTCCCCGCATTGTCCTCCACCAGATTCTTCATGCTGGTCTCCGCATGCCAGTGGATATTCCCGGAATAAGTCTTCAGGGTTTCATCCACGAGGGGAGACTTATCCACATACTCTTCATCATAAGTACGGACAAGCAGCACTTCCTTATCCGGCTTGACGCTGATAACAACGCTCTGTCCCACGCCAAGGCCCACCGGTTTATCCAGCTTTACGGTATGAAAACCGGCAAAAGGTACACTGACATGCTGGGTAACGATCGGGGTATTGGCCGCACCGCTTATGTCCACGGCGCCGTTTTGCACAACAGGATTGCCGTAAACCGAAACGGTATAGCCGGCATTATCCTCTGCTGAAAAAACAGATATAGCCTTAAGTGTCTGGGGCGCATCCGCAGTGACCGCAAGCCCAAAGGCCTGGTCGGTTTTTTGCGATCCATAGAACCTTACTCCGTTGGTACCTAAATTGTTATCGTAAAAATACTCGGCGCCCTCAGGGTCATCCTTACTGTACACATCATGGAAATCTATGCCTGCATTGACTATGGAGTCATCATAATACGAAATATACGTAAGGCCCTTATCAGTTGTATCCGCTCCCGTTCCCCAGCTGTTCGCACAGATCCAGGCTCCCGGGCCCTTGGGTGCAGTCAGGAAATTGGACACGGGATAATCATCATCCCAGCCCACCAGGGTTATCTGGTGATTCGCATAATCCACACTCGGATCGGTGCCTTTGGGGGCCGCGCTGTTATACACCGCGCCTGTTTTTGTATTTGTGTTCTTATCTCTGTCGTAGTAATAGGAGATGGTCCCTGCCCCATACTTTACCAGCATGGCCTTTACATTTGCCTTCTGATCCGGATCTCCGCTCAGAAGATACGAGTCGATCACACGATATTTGTCGGAATAGGATGAACCTGCAGGCGTATTGGTGGAATAGATCGTATCCACACTTGAAAGGTCAATTTTACTGCCGTCATCGGCTCCCGCATTATCCTTCATCGCCCTGTACTGCGAAAACATCAATGCGGCCTGAAATGAATTTCCGCCGGCAAAATGATAATATGTGTCATCGCTTATACAATTATGTAAACCACTCACGTAGGTCTCGGGAAAATATAACTGCTCCCAGTAATCAGCGGTATCATCCCCGGTCTGATCTGACTTTCTGTAAGCCCAGTAGCTCAGGTTTTTCCAGGAAATGGAAGGATAGGTTCCGGTATTATTTTTCTTTTTATTTAATCCTGCCTCCAGAGCGGTGGTAGTGGAAAAGGCCCAGCAGTTTCCGCTGTATCCCTGATCCTTGATAACCTTGTTCCAGGCATCGCTCATATAGGATCTGGCTGTTTCCTCTCCTCCAAGCGCAGGATCCTCAATGGGCTGTACCTTATGATGTACCGGCTGTACCGACATGGGAACACGGCCAAAAAAGCGGCCCTCTCCATCCGAGCTGTCGGAGCTTACCGAAAATGCCTGACGTACATTGTCGTCTTCGACCGCTTCACTGCCCTCTGCGGCAAGAGAACCGGCCGCCTCTTCCTCCGAAGAAAAAGCCTCGACTTCAAGGGCCTCGCTCACCGCCTCAAAATCAGCCCCGGCAAAGACCGCCTCGGCTTCCTCTTCAGACAGTACCGCATAACCCTCGGGGATGGCAGCTGCCGCTTCATCCTCGGCTGCCATGGGCACCACAAAGCTCCCGGTCACCATGGACGCGGTGATCACGAGGCTGAGTATTGTCTTCAATCCTTTGTTCTTCATGTCTCTCCTCCCTTAATCTGATAAGATTCTTAAGATTCTTCCTGTTGCTTCGCAACCCCTCGCCGGGGCGGCATCACATCACTTCGTAATGTGATATGCGTCGCTTCGCTCAGAATGACTACAGGTTTTGTTCTCAAAATATCACAAGACACATCATATCATATATACGTTAAAAAATCATCAATCTTTTTTTATAATTCTATGGCAATGTCATAAACCTCTTTATTCAGCCGTTTTATATAGTCCATATGCTCGTTCAGCATCTCTATGTCCGCCTCGTAATCCTTGGGGAAATACTTTATCAGATTGTAAAACGCCCAGGCGGAATTGGAATCCGGATACAGGGTAGCCTTCTTAAGATACTCCTTTGCCTTTGGAAAGCTCACATAATCCCTGCAGACGTAACGTCCCTCACCGCTCTTTATCTCACCGGTGAGATAAAACAGCCCCAGACGGTTCGCTGCGTAGGGCTCATATTTATCGGCCGACCTCCTTAAAAACCCGGTATAACGGTCGATCATCTCGTTGTCCACCTTTTCCCCTGAGGCTGCGCATTTCACGATACGCTCCGCTTCTCCCGCAGCCAGATTGTTGCAGGCGTACACATAGCCCTCCCTGGCAGCCGCCGCAAAAAATTCATTGGAGATGAACAGACAGTCCTCCGGCTTTTCGCACACGGGAGTCTTCAGGGATACCCCTGCAAAAAACCTGTCCGCGATCTCCTCGCCGATGACAGAGGAAAGAGCGGCATAGGTTTCATCGCTCTGGGACGCCTCCAGCATGATGCGCCCTATCAGGTTCATGGCTCCTGCGGAATTGATGTACTCCAGACAGGAGGAGGCCAATGAAAGCGCCACCGCCATCCTTTCGTTCTCAGTCATTTTCTCGATATCCTCTATCTTTTCGCACTTCTGAAGGAAGGTGCCCTTCCTGTAATTGAAAAGATAATAGCCAAGGCTCCAGAAGGCCAGGGGATAAGCGTCCTTTTGACAGCTCCATTTCCCATCCTCCGAGATATTTATCCTGGCGGATCTTTTGTACAGCTCAAAGGCATCTCTGTAGGGGCGCTGGCGGATTATCTTTTTATAAAACACCAGATCGCCGTAAAGCTTTTCCGCCACCACATTTCCGCAGCCCGGCGTCTTCTTTCCGCTGTGGGCCTCGGGGTCGTCGGCCATGGACATGGTCTCCCTTTCACCGGCCTGGGAAAAGCCGGATTTTTTAAGGACCTGCTCGGTGTACAGCTTCAGGTCTTCCTCATAACTTTTGTCACAGATAAATCTCATTTTAATTTCTCCTGTATAAGATTCTTCGCTTCGCTCAGAATGACAGCGGGTGAACTGCTTCGATCAGAATGACAGCGGGTGAACTGCGTTCCTCAGAATGACTAAACCGACTGTCATCCTGAGGCTTTAGCCGAAGGATCTTTCCTTCACATCTCCTAAAACGACAGCGGGTGAACTGCGTTCCTCAGAATGACTAAACCGACTGTCATCCTGAGGCTTTAGCCGAAGGATCTTTCCTTCACATCACCTAAAACGACAACAGGCATACCGCTTCACCTAAAACGACAGCATCGCGCTGACAAGGGCGCATAACAGGGCCACAAACAAATGCACCCTTGTATGCATGAACAGGATCGCCACTATCTCCCTGAAAAAAGCATTGGGCCAGAAATACCACTTTGTGGAGCTGCCTATCAGTGTGGCGTCAAGCCCTGTTTTCATACAGAGCATCCCACTCCTCAAAACATGATAATTCGTGGTCACCACCGCCACCCTGGCGTCCTCCTTCTGAGCGTCGATTATTTTTTTTGAAAACAACAGATTCTCCCTGGTGTTTCTTGATTCCTTTTCGGGAAGGACCTCAAAGGGTTCGGCTCCGTGACCCAGAAGATACATCTCCATGGCGGAGCCCTCGCTCATGATCTCGTCACTGCCCTTGCCTCCCGAGGGCACATAGAGGGCGCTCTTTTCAGCCTTCCACTCCTGTTCCCACACAAAGCGTATGGCTCTGTCCACCCTGGCTTTAAGCAGCGGCCTCAGCTTGCCTTTTTTGCTGATGGAACAGCCCAGGATCACCACAAAGTCCTTGTCATACTCGGGCTTGATAAAAAGCACCGCATATCCGATGATGCACATGGCAAGAATGGTGCATTCAAAATAACACAGCAGCAGCCTCATAAAAAACAGCGCAGGGGTGACCACGGCGGGAAGCGTGTTCAGGGGAAACCACAGCACGTTGATCACAGTCAGGTATGCCCCCATGAATATGATCCCCAGAAAATTGTGGAGCCTGAACCCTTCTCTGGAAAGAAGAGCCACATTGCTCAAGGCCACGAACAGGGCCATGAAGCAAAGCGGTATAAAAAGGTCCCTGGAAAAATTCCATAAAAAAGCACAGAATTCATTCAGAAAAGGGACCCTGCCCTCAGCCGTCTCCATGACCGCATAATGCATGCTTCCGATAAGAAGCGCCGCCAGCAGTATCACCACACTGGTCATTGCTATGTTTCTGTAGGCAAACGGATTTTTCGAAAATGATCTGCTGAGGCATAAAAGAAGGATGATGATCCCTCCTACCAATAACATCCTTATCATCACGGCTTACTTAAGATTACCGACAAGCTTAGAGGTCATGTCTCCCACATAATCCTCCATGGTTTCTTTGGCTGTATCCACCAGGTCTGCGGTGAGATCTTCTATCCCTGTTCCTCCGCTCACCTTGCCCAGCAGTTCCTCTCCCAGCTTCCGGCCCTTTCCTGCCAGATTCTTTAACTCAGAATTGGCTTTTTCCTTGTTTTCCATGTTTTTCCTCCTTTTATTCAAGATTCTTCCTGAAGCTCAGAATGACAATTATTTTGCATTATCTATCCTGATGTTTGTCAGTACACACTGATCTCCCGTAAGGGATATATACAGCTCCGTGGTCCCGTCGTTTATTATGGTGGTGTTCTTAACCAGTATACCCTTGTTCTCCGTGGATACCACCACCGTATTGTCCTTTCTCTCTATGGATAGAACACAGTCGAAGCCCTTTTTGCACTCTTCCTTCCATTTATCCCAGCCGTCAAACTCTTCATTTCTGTTGACTACGGCGCTGATCTTGCTGCCGGGATCACCCTCCCAGCACTCGCCGTCCAGCCTCATGAGAGAATAATCATGATAATTCTCACCGTCCACCCTGCCGTTGTCGGAGGTGAAGACATTGATGAAAGGACAATGCCATACCAGTCTGGCAGTGGGCAGGCTCATGGCGTGGAAGCTGATCTTCATACCGTCGGTGATGACTATACCCTCGGTGGAATCCGTGCGGTAACCGTCGATCTGGATGTTGGGCACATCCCCCTCCGGTCCGTCGGTGTAACGTATCTCCTCGGCTATCCTGGTAATACTGTGGGGCGGTGCCGGCTCCTCGTCCCTGGTGATGACCACATCACTGATACGGCAATAAGTTCCGGTGAGACCCAGGTAAGCAAATCTGGCGCTGTCGGGCAGAGCCACGGTAACCTCTGTACTCTTCTTTTTGCCGGTGATCCTCACCAGCACATGATCCCTTATCTTTATGGCTTCTATCCTGTACTCATTCCCACTGCCCGTTCCGGCCCCGGAAGCATCCACTGTGTCGGTGTGTATCTTTCTGGCTCCTTCCCTGCTGGTGCTGCCGTCAAACCATATCTCTCCGTATTCGAAATAGAGCAGATCCCTGACCTTTCTCTCATCCGTATATGTACGTCCGTCAAGGGAATCAAAAAGTATCACGGAGGGCTGTGGCGACCTGCCGGCCCCTCTGTCCACAGGACTCACCTTCATGGTGATGACCACCCTGTGATCCGTGATCAATATGCCCTCTGAAACCGAGCTTCTGTGTTCATAGGCGGTCAGCTCACTTTTGCCGGCCAACTCCCTGACCTCTACCTTTTCCTGAAGGTCATACTCGGTATCCATGTCAATAAGATGCAGCATATTCCTGGCTATCTCGGGATCAAACTGGGTCCCGGAGCCCTTCACGAATTCCTCCCTCACATTGTGCTGGGGAATGGGGTCACGATAGCTCCTGCGCGAGGTCATGGCGTCGTAGGCGTCAGCCACCGAAACGATCCTGGCGATCTCAGGGATGTCCGTACCCTTAAGCCCGTCGGGATAACCTTTTCCGTCATACCTTTCATGATGGAAATGGGCACCTATGCTCAGATAAGGATATTCCTTAATGCTCTGAAGTATCTGTGCACCCAGTTCCGGATGCTGTTTGATGGTGTCATACTCCTCATCGGTCAACTTCCCGTCCTTGTTGATGATGCTGGCGGGTATGCCTATCTTGCCTACATCATGGAGCAGGGCCGCATAGTAGATCTCATCGACTTCCTTCTCGCTCTTACCCAGCATCTGGGCCAGCTTTTTGGAATAATCCGCCACTCTGGAGGAATGTCCGTGAGTATATTTATCCTTTGCATCTATGGCGTTTACAAGCGCGGTGGCTGTCTGTTCAAAAAGGATACGGAGCTTTTTCTGCTCCTCTTCCTTTACACGGAAGATGGCGGTCTTGCGGCGCAGATAATTTCTCACCAGCAATGCGATCACCAAAAGGCCTGCTGCCACGCATAACAGATAAAACCATATCTGCTCATAAAATGCCCGTTCTTTAACGATACGGCAGGAAACAGACTGTCTGATCTCATGGGTTGAACCGTCGATCAGGGCCAGGGTATATTTGTATTCCCCACCCCTAAGGTTCGTATAACGCATGGGATTCATATCCGACTTGTTTATGACGGCAGGCTTTTTATCCGCCCCCTCCATATAATATTCGATCTGGGGATCATGCATGCTGAAGGTCAGTGCATAACCGAAGACCGTGATATTCTTGGCCGAAGACGGAAGTACATAGGATCCGCTCTTGTCGGGATAATAACGTTCGCCGTCAGCCTCTATATAGGGTATGGAAAACATGATATCCTGGGAGTCCATGGAATAATCATCGATATTCACACAGCTGACGCCGTTTCTTCCGGAGATATAAAGATCACCTTCATTGTCGAGGAAGCTGAAGGAATTGCCTGTGGGTACGCTGGGCAGACCGTCCGCTACATTGTAGAACACATAATCGAAGTCCTTTTTTTCGATCATGTCCGAGGCGTTTACCACATAGATGCCGTTGGAGGCCAGGACCCAGGCGTTACCTGCATTGTCAAAATATATATCGTAATTGTTTGTGTAAGGAAAACCCTCTATTTTTTCAACATGGCCGTCCTTAAAATACTCTATGGAATTGGAGGTGACTATCCACAGGACATCCCTCTCCCTGTCTTCTTTGATGCGCATGACCACATCGCTGGTAAGGCCGTCCTTCCTGGACAGATGAGTCATCTTATTCCCGTCCAGCACATATATGCCGTCACCATCCGTTCCAAGATAATATCTTCCGTCAGCCGTAGCTTCGGCGGTGAGTATCATGGTGTTTTTCATACCCTTTTTTTCATCTATGATACGGTCCACCCTGCCGTCCTTTATCACTGCCAGTCCACCGTTGGTAGCCACCAGTATCTCCCCTCCCGGAGCCTGTGTGGTGCATCTGACCTTGTCATCCGGCAGGCCGTCGCTGACGGTATAATCCTTTATCTCACGATCCTGGCTGTAGCAGACCAGTCCCAGATCTCCCGTATAGGTGGATATCCACAGATTGCCATCACTGTCGCCGGATATACATCTGATACGCGCATTCCCAATGTGATTGATCAGGTCGTTGCTCACAGAATTATAGGCCTTGTCCACGATCTGAAGTCCCGTCTCGGTACCGATATACAGATATCCGTTGTGCTTGCAGACGGAATTGATCACCTTGGGCTCCAGACCGACTCTTTCGGTCAGATCCAGGAATCTGTTGGCGGCTATCTTCATCACGCCCTGCCTGGTGGAGGTGAACCAGATATTCCCCTCCCAGTCCTCTGTCATGGTGCCGATGCCGCTGTTTAACGGGATGTTTTCAAGCTGCCTGAACCTGCCCTCTTTGTCTGCATAAAAGATCATGCTGTTGGTCACTACCCATATCCTGCCGGCGGCACTGCCTATCTGAGCCACCGCATCGGCACCTGTGGAAATGATCTCCTCACCGTCCCGATAATAAAGGGGGATAGGGTCACAGCCTCCAATATGATCGTTAAAGCCGCAGTAATACACATGACCGGAATCAGTACCGAGCCAGACCTCGCCGGCCTTTTCGGGAGAGGGGAAAATAGCGGTGACATTCCCGATCTCCATATCCTCCACACTGTAATAATCCGTCATCTTCAGATTTTGAACGCGAAAAACGGAACCGTCCTTGGTGTGACCGTAGACAGCCCCGTCGATCCCCTGTTTAAGGGAACTGATGTATGTGTTTTTAAGAGGCGAATCATCTAAAAGCCCGATCTTTTTATCCGTATCCAGATAATAGAGGCCCTGAGTGGTACCTATCAGTATATTGCCTTCGGAATCCTCCGAGATGGCACGGATCGCAGAAGCCAGCAAACCCTCCTCAAAGGAAAAATGCTCGCTGTATCCGCCCTGCATATATACTATGCCGTTATCGTTTGTGCCCACCCACAGACGGTTCCGGCTGTCCTCAAAAAGAGTATTTACGTTAGTGATACCCCCCGAGGAATCCTGTCTTTCGAAGTTGGTACCGTCATACCGGATAAGTCCACTGTATCCTCCTATCCAGATAAAACCGTCGGAAGAAGAATACAGAGCGTTCGCATCCGACGTGGGGAGCCCGTTATCGGCATTATAAAGCTTTGCCGCGTAGCCTGTACCCGGAGCCTGGCCCGTCACTGCGGCTGCTCCTCCCCGGGTGACTGCAAATGCAGGCACCGTCATGGCTGCCACGACAAAGCAAATGATCATATTTCTTATTATCTTTTTGTTAATCATCATTACTCTCGATCTCGGTTATCAGGATATTTTTTCCATGCTGCTTGCCGTAATACATCTTCTCATCGGCTATCTTTATGATGTCCTCCGGCTCATGGTACTCGGTACTGTAATTCTCAAGGCCTATGGTAATGGTGGCATATACCCTTTTATTGAAAAAGACCGTGGGATTTGCCTCTATATCCTTCCTTAATGTCTCCAGCTTATTTTTCGCTTCATCAAAGGAGTATTCATTCATCAGGATGATGATCTCCTCTCCGCCCCATCTGCATATGTCGCAGCCGTGCATCTCCCTCTTCATCACTCTGGTGATATGCCTTAACACCTCATCGCCGCATTCATGGCCGAAGCTGTCGTTTATCCTTTTAAAGTTATCGATATCGCAGAATGCGACGCAAAAATGGGCCCGATCATCCTTCATAAGGTTTTCGATCACAGGCAGGAAACCACGGCGGTTTAACAGGCTGGTCAGCTCATCCTTCCGGGCATCCGCCGAAAGCTGCCTGTTCTTCCTCTCCAGATTGTACATCTCGTACTCGCTGGAGTAGATATACATGGCATTGTAGAATATCATGGAAAAGACCATCACGAAGGACGAAAAAATGATCAGCAGATTTCTGGCAAATACAGGCACCGTATATACCGGCTGAACATCCGAAAATCTGATATACAAAAAGACATAGAGAGCAAAATTGACTACGAGCAGGATCACTATGATCCATCTTTGCTTTCTCTGAAATAAAAAGGAGCCGAAATATATGATTATGGGCACGATGGAGCACAGGAAACAGCAGGAACCACAGCTCCAGCCTATGCAATAAATGGACACGATGGTATAAGCCGAGACCTCCAGAAAGATACTTACATATACCGGCATGATATGACCGAAGGCACAGAGCACGACGCAGAACAGATAAATGACCACGCTGAGCACATTAAAATGGACCAGTGGTACCACGCCGGTGCACAGCATCACCAGCATCAGTATGAAGTGCACAAAACCCATGAACGCAACAGTGATCAGAAAACTGTTATGAACTATATATCGGATCGATTTATCTATAAAGCTCTCGTCTTTCACTATCTATTCTCCACATTACATACTATCTCGGGATGTCTGGCATAATAATCCGCCTTGGCCTCATACATCCTGGAATCGGCCTTCTGCATGGCTTTGCGTATGTCGTCATCCTCATCGCTGTGACAGACGCCCACAGCGAAATGCGCCCTGCCCGGCCGCTGGGAAACGGCGATCAGATCGTCCCTAAGCTTTTCGAATTCATCACGGGATACATCCTCGTTTATTATCATGAACTCATCGCCGCCCACACGGTATATCTCAGGCTTACCGCCGGAAAGCTCCAGCAAAGTGCCCGATACATCCTTAAGGAGATTATCTCCTGCCAGATGTCCTTTGGTATCATTGATGGTCTTAAGGCCGTTGACATCTATGAAGAAAACGCAGAAAGGTTTTTTGATCTCCCTTTCACCGGTGACATCATCGCTTATCCTGCTGTTCATGGCGTTACGGTTCAGCACGCCGGTCAGCAGATCGGTGGTGCTCATGAGCTTCATCTTACGGATGTTCTGTTCATTGGCTATCTCCGCAGAGAGAATGAACGAAGTAAGGCTCAGGGTCTCCCTTATCATAAGTGTCTTTGAGGGATCAAAATTACCGGCCCAGATGTAGCCTATGGTCTTATTGGCCGACCGCAGCGGGAAAATGACTATGCTGGCCACCTTGTCCCGCTTAAGGGAATCGATCCATTCGGGAGCGATCCTGTGCGCCTCTTCCATATCCTTTTCATCCGCTATGATAAAGCAGTTGCTCTTATTCATCAGTCTGGGCCAGGTCTCGATCACAGCGTAAAAATCGGTGGTAAGATAAGAAGACAGGGGCAGCATGTCCGGAGCCTCTTCATAGTCTTCGCTAAGCAGCGAATACTGCCGTTTTTCAAAATCGGTAAGAAGGATACTGCATCTCTGGGCGCCACACTGTCTGCGGATATCTGCGATCACCAGCTTCATGGACTTTTGGAAATCGCTTGTCTCCCGAAGCTTAAGGCAGGTCTTGATCACATTGGACGCAGTTTCCGACGAAATGTCCGTCAGCTTGTTGATGTCCGCCTCCGGGGTCATCTCATAAGAGAATAACAGCATTTTTTTATTCGGATCAGCGGATTCCAACGGCATAAGGAACACTTCCATCCAGGAATTGTATAACTCAATGTCAAAATATGTATGGACCGGTCTGTTGCTTTTTACGCAGCTGTCGCACAAAGCCTCGAAATTCGCGGCCTTGGGGATATATCGCGTGTACGGTACGTCGACGGTAAAATCCTCGACGCGATCTACCACCGTAAGCTTATACGCCTCATTGGCGTCCACCACCCGATATCTGTCGCTGCCCTCAGCCGACATATCCACAGACATGACGCAGGCAACCCGCTTAAACCGATCCAGAAATTCTTTATATTCAGTCCCGGAACTTTCGGATGAACTGTTCAAAAAGATCTTCTTGTTCAGTTCCTCACGCTCCCAGGGCGTCTCACACATCTTTACCGATTCACCCGCATTGACGCGGAACAGGATCTCATCCAGAGATTCCGGCTTATGGAAGAAAAATCCCTGGGCCAGCTCACAGCCTATCTCCTTTGCAAAGGATATCTGTTCCACCGTCTCCACACCCTCGACCAGCGTAGGGATCTTAAGCTCCTTTATCATCTTGACCAGTTCCTTAAGGATGATACGGTTTACCCCGCCGTGATCATCCAAATGGCGCAGCAGGTCCATGTCAAACTTAACCAGATCAAATTCGAAACGGTTAAACATATTTATGGCGGAATATCCGCTTCCGAAATCATCCAGCCAGATACAGTAACCCTCATCGTGCAGACGCTTTAACTGCTCCTGGAATTTCTCCTCTCCCGTGGCCAGATCCTGCTCAGTGATCTCCACTATGAAATAGCTCTTGTCAATATATTTTTCCAGTTCGTATTTTTTAAACAGACGGTTCATCTCTTCCACGATGTCCGCATGATCAAAATCCTGTCTGGAAAAATTCACGGAAACGGGAAGCAGAGGCAGGCTGTTATCATATCTGATCTTCACCTCGCGGCACACCTGCTCCAGCATATACAGATCCAGCCTGTACAAAAGGTGATATCTGGACAAAACCGGAATAAAATCAGCCGGAGAAATGATTCCCCGGTTCGGGTCCACCCATCGCGCCAGTCCCTCAAAGGCGGATATCTTTTTGTTCTCCAGCCTGATAAGGGAATGATAATACATTTTGATCCAGCCCTGCTCCAGTGCCCGGTCAAAGTTCTCCACTATATAACGGTTCTTCCAGTACGCATCATCAGCGTCCTTGGAAAAGAAAGCCACCTCACGGTTCATGTTGTTTTCGATGCCCTTAAGGGCATGTCTGGCATGATCCAGGGCCTCGCTCAGTTCCTCATTCTCACGCACCGGACAGACTCCGAAACGTATCCCCGTGGTATTGCCGAATGCATTTTTTCTGATGTAAGAATTGATCTCGCTCAGCTGGTTCTGAAGTTCATCTTTGTCATGTGCACCGGTGACAACGATAAAATGATCATCAGCCGCCCTGGTCACAAGGGATTTGGGGAACTTTTCTTTCAGGATGCCTGCCACCAGTACAAGAAGATTATCACCTTCCTTAAAACCGTACTGATTATTGTACGACTGCATGGCGTTGATATCCGTATAGATCGCATAAGGGGTAATGTTTTCGGCGTGAAGGTCATGAACCTTTTCATCGCCGAATTCATGAAGATAATTAATATTCGGAAGTGAAGTAAGGGGATCCTTGTAAAACAGATCCTTTTGCAGACCGGTATAGGTTTCAACGGTCCTTCTGGATACCTCACGGGATGACAGAAGGTTAGCATATGTGATGACTGCCAGTTCCGTGCCGTCAGGCATAGTCTGCCATCTGCCCACTCCGTGGATCACCATGTTCATCGCCCGTTCGCTGCTATCTTCACCACCGGAAGAGGCAGGATCGATCCGACAGCGGAACACGATATCATAGGAGCCGCGTTTATGTAAAAAATCATCACTGATCCTGGAAATGACTCTGGCATCATCCGGTTCCATGCGCTCATATAAAGCCGCACTGAGCCAGTCAAGGACCTTCTCCCTGCCCACGCCCACTGAACGGCAAAAGCCTGCCGATGCCAGGACCGGCACCGGACTTCCGTCTATATTCTGATAATATACAAAAGACAACGGACTTTCTTCATATGCTTTTTTCAGATCTGCCGGAAACTGATACATAAGCCCTCCCGAAAAATAAACAAACCACATTGATTATATCAAATCATCCTACAGGTGAAAAGCATATATTTCAATCCTGTAATGCACTCCATCCCACATCATGCCAACATTCCGGCGTGCCTATCTGATCCACGGAAGAATAATAGGGCATGGGGAGCGTTCCCGTAAGCTCCCGCTTTTTTGTCAGCACGTCCGCCACGGCGTTTCCACCCTCCGTACCGGGAAGATACAGCATGATACATGAATCCCACAGGTCGATATGATCATCGACAAGGACATTCCTTCCCGCAACTATGAGAGTGACCACAGGCTTACCCGATCCTTCCGCGAGCTTTATGGCGTCCTCATTTTTGTCAAGGCTCTGAGGATCTGTAAGTGACAGTTCTTTTGTATCCCCGAACCACTCGGCGTAAGGCTTTTCGCCTACACAGAGAAGGACCATATCACACCCGCCTATCATAGAAGGGTCGGTAACTATCTCAAAACCTTCTTTTTCGGAGGCTTCGGTAAGTGCTTCCAGGATCGAAGGGCCCTCGCTCCTGAAATGCTTATCCGATATACCCATATCGGACATTTCGCTGTCGGATAAGCCCTGCCACCAGTTGGTCCAGCCGCCGCAAAGCGCCCCAACATCATCGGCGGCAGGTCCCGTCACGAAAATCTTCATGCCGGGTTCGATATACATATTATCCCCTGCCTTTAGGGGTACGAAGGACTCGGCCGCCAGCTGCCTTGCAACCTCATGGGATCTTTCACTGCCGTATTCATAGGAGGGGGAAAGCTTTTTAAGATAAGGATCGTCAAATAAGCCTTCATCCTTCTTTACTCCGATGATCCTGGTAACAGCGTCATCCACACGTTCCTGACTTATCCTGCCGTCACTGACGCCCTCGATGATGTATTTCATGGCGTTTTCATGGCCGGTATCCGTCATGAACATATCGATGCCCGCGTTCACCCCAAGGATAACATTCTCCTCATAGTTTGCCCCGGAGCAGTTCATTATGGAATCCCAGTCCGAAAGGACGATGCCCTCAAATCCCATATCCTTCTTAAGGATATCTATGTATTTTTTATTCTCGTGCATCTTCGTGCCGTTCAGGGAAGAATGGGAAAGCATGATCACCTGAACGCCCTCATCTATCAGCGCCTGATAGATGGAAAGCTGCTCCGCGATCTCATCCTCTCCAAGCCTTGCATCCCCCCTGTCGAGGATCATGGTAGCGCTGTCTTCCCCGCTTCCGAAGGCAGTCATCCCATCACCGAAAAAGTGCTTGGGGCAGACAAGGACCCCCTCCGAGAGAAGTCCCCTTGTATAAGCCACCGCCATGTCAGTCACGATGCCGCTTTCGGAAGAATAGGATTCGTAGGTCCTTCCCCATCTGGGATCCCTTGCGGTGGCCACGCAGGGAGCAAAATTCAGGATCATGCCCGTGTGAAGGATATCGCTTCCCACCAGCTTCCCGTATTCCTCTGTAAGCGCTTCGTCACGGGCCGCGCCGATATTGATATTATGGGGAAACATCACGCAGCCTGAGGCAAAATTAACGCCGTGAACGCTGTCATTTCCGTAAAAATAAGGGACAGGGGCTTCGGCCTGCAGGGCAAATTCCTGATATTTATCCACTGTCGCCTTCCACTCTTCGTCGGTCCACATGGGGAAGATATCATTTCTTGAAAGGATGGACCCGTAATCCACATCTTTCATATCGGAGAATGGGGTATTATATATGGTGGGCTGGATCATCTGCGCCGCCTTCTGCTCCAGAGTCAATGAATTGCAGATCTCCCCGGGAGTCATCCCGGCATAGTCGGAAACAACGTCAGAGGCACCATCCGGTACATCACCCCCTCCGGCCCTTTTCGCATGTACGTTTATATCATTGTCCCGTGCCTTATCCTGAGGCAGTGACGTGCAGGCGCTCGTCAGGGCTGCCACAGCCAGCAAAAGCCCTGTAAATATTTTTTTCATTTCAATCTTCCTGTTTCAAGATTCTTCCTGTTGCTTCGCAACCCCTCGCCGGGGCGGCATCACATCACTTCGTAATGTGATATGCGTCGCTTCGCTCAGAATGACAGCAGGTGTACTGCATTCGTAATGACTACACCGACTGTCATCCTGAGGCTTTAGCCGAAGGATCTTTTTCTTAAATCACTTTACATCACCTGTGGAATGATACTCTGCCCATTCACAG
>JAEEGL015494778.1_pt1 | contig 17575 bp, 14 predicted proteins | sample 9134231 | NCBI WGS metagenome assembly JAEEGL01 (sample SAMN16246548, study PRJNA631951) | gut metagenome | biome: gut microbiome; feature: rumen; material: fiber-attached | host: Bos | place: Iran: Karaj | collected 2018-10 | reverse complement strand
CGTGAAGTCGACCGCCTATGAGCGCGTGGCCCACGAGAAGAGCTTCGGAAAGTTCAGCCACGAGTTCGACGACATGGTTACCAAGGGCTTCCGCCGCCATGAGTTCACCCTCGCCGACGGTACGGAGATAGTGGTCTACAACACCCATTTCGATGCCAGTTCCGAACGCGACGAGCAACTGGGCAACGACGTGAAGGACCGCGAGGCACGGCTCTCTCAGTGGGTGCAGCTGCGCGACCACCTGCTGGCCCACCTCGACAGCCGTCCCGTGCTGCTCACCGGCGACTTCAACAGCTTCTATACCCGTGACGACGTCGTGGCTGCCTTCATTGCGCCCGTCGAGGCTACGGGCCGCGCCACCGTGGGCGACGTGTGGATAGAGAAATGCCGCAACGGAGTCTACCCGGAGGTGGGTGACGAGAAGGATGCTGACGAACTGCTCGACAAGATTCTCTACGTCAACCCCGTGGGAGGCAAGGCGCTGAAGCCCGTTAGCGTAACCATCGACGTGGCCGGCTATCAGTATGACGGCAAGCCCCTTGGCGACCACTATCCGCTGATGGCTACCTTCGCAGTTGAAGACGCCAAGTCAACAGGCATCGACGCACCCACGCAGGCTACCACGGACCAGTCCTTCGACCTTCAGGGCCGTCCCGCCAATAGTTCGTCAAAGGGCATCCACATCAGCCGCTCGGCCGAAGGACGCTTGCACGGCAAGAATGGGCATAAGTACATTAAGGAATAGCCAAATTGAACCAATATGATGAAGAAATTTTTGTGTTGCCTGACCTGTCTGCTACTGGCTTTGCCGGCTCTGCCGCAAGTGCCCCTTGTGCATCCCTGGCAGGGCAAGCGCGTGGCCTACTTCGGCGACAGCATCACCGACCCGCGCAATAGCGCGTCGAAGAAGAAGTTCTGGAGCTTCCTGCAGGAGTGGCTCGACATTGTGCCCTACGTCTACGGCGTCAGCGGCCGCCAGTGGAACGACATCCCCCGTCAGACCGACAAGCTGAAGCAGGAACACGGGCAGGACGTCGATGCCATCATTGTGTTCATGGGCACCAACGACTATAACAACGGGGTGCCCATTGGCAGTTGGTGGGACGAGCGTGTGACGCAGGTGGAGTATGGCCACGGCCAGCCGAAGACGATGGTGACACGTCGCCAGCGCACGCCGTCGATGGACCCCACGACGTTCAAGGGGCGCATCAACATCGCTATGGACTCGCTGAAGCGCACCTATCCCACAAAGCAGATAGTGCTGCTGACGCCCATCCACCGCAGCGACTTTCACGCCAACGAGAAGAACTGGCAATGCGACGAGTCGTACACCAACCAGTGTGGTGAGTACATCGATGCCTATGTGGAAGCCGTGAAGGAAGCCGCCAATGTGTGGGCCGTGCCCGTCATCGACTGGAATGCCAGTTGCGGCCTCTTCCCCCTGGTGCAGGAACATGAACAGTATTTCAAGGGCGGCACTGACCTGCTGCACCCCAACGACCAGGGACACGAGCGCATGGCCAGGACGCTGATGTATCAGCTGCTGGCATTGCCGTGTGGCTTTTGAGTTAGGAGTTAGGAATTAGGAGTTAGGAATTAGGAGTTATGAAACCATACGATTATCTGATTGTAGGAGCCGGCTTCTTTGGCGCCACCTTTGCCTACATGGCCACACAGGCCGGCAAGCGCTGTCTCGTTGTGGACAAGCGCAGTCATGCAGGCGGCAATGCCTATTGCAAGGATGTGGACGGTATTCATGTCCACCTCTATGGTGCCCACATCTTCCACACCAAGAACAAACAGGTGTGGGACCTCGCGAACCAGCTGGCCACCTTCAACCGCTATACCAACTCGCCCATCGCCAACTACAAGGGCAGGCTCTATAACCTGCCGTTCAACATGAACACCTTTTACCAGTTGTGGGGCGTGCGCACGCCCCAGGAGGCACGGGCCAAGATTGACGAGCAGCGGCAGGAGATGGCAGGGCGCGAGCCAAGGAACCTGGAGGAACAGGCCATCTCACTGGTGGGGCGCGACATCTATGAGATTCTTGTCAAGGACTACACCGAGAAGCAGTGGGGGCGCAAGTGTACCGACCTGCCTGCCTTTATCATCCGGCGGCTGCCCGTGCGCTTTACCTTCGACAACAACTATTTCAACGACCCCTATCAGGGCATACCCATTGGTGGCTTCAACGTCATCATTGACAAGCTGCTGGAGGGTGCTGACCTGCGTCTGGACACCGATTTCCTGCTGCATCGTGCCGAGTTGTGCGAGCAGGCCACGACGGTGGTCTACAGCGGAGCCATCGACGCCTTTTTTGACTATAGCCTGGGCCATCTGGACTGGCGCACGCTGCGCTTTGAGCATGAGCGCCTGGACATACCTGACTATCAGGGCAACGCCGTGATGAACTTCACCGATGCCGACACGCCCTATACCCGCGTCATCGAACACAAGCATTTCGAGTTCGGGCAGCAGCCGTTCACCGTCATCAGCCGTGAGTATAGCAGCGAGTGGACTGAGGGTTCCGAGCCCTTCTATACCGTCAACGACGAGCGGAACAACCTCTTGGCTGAGCAATACCGCGCGATGGCCCGGCAGCATCCCGACGTCATCTTCGGCGGCCGCATGGCTGAGTATCGCTACTATGACATGGACCAGGTCATGAGCCGTGCCATTGAGTGCTGGGAGGCAATTCAACAATGAATGGAGCAAGTCATCTATGGAGAATAGTGTGTTAGTGATTCGGCAGGAGCATATCGAGAAACTCCAAATACAGCCTTCTCAATGCATTGAATGGGCCCGGCAGGCTTTCCTTCAGAAAGACGGTGCACAGATGCCTGCCAAGCTGAGCGTACATCCGCAGGTCGAGGATTTCATCACCACGATGCCTTGCCTGCTGGCCGAGACGGGGGGCAGTCGCTACTTCGGCATTAAGGTGGTGAGCCGCATCGAGGGGCAGACGCCAGTCTTGCAGAGCTTGGTCAACTTGTTTGATGCAAGCACGGGCCGCCTGCTGGCGGTCATTGATGCTGACTGGATAACGGCCATGCGCACAGGTGCCGTGGCCACCTTGGCCTCACGCTTGCTACAGCGCCAGGGTGCCAGCGCCTATTCCATGATGGGACTGGGAAACATTGCCAGGGCCGTTGCCCTGTGCCTGATTGAGGACAACAAGGAGCGTCCCATCACCATCAGGCTGCTGCGCTACAAGGACCAGGCCGAACTGTTCATGGAGCGTTTCCGTCACTATCCGAATGTGACCTTTGAGGTGATTGACGATAGGCATGACTTTGTGGCAGGAGCTGAGGTGTTGCTTTCGTGTGTGACGGTGGCCAAAGACCTGCTGTTTCCTGATGATAGCTGGTTCCCTGAAGGGCTGACGCTGATACCTGTCCACACGAAGGGCTTCCAGAACTGCGACCTCTTCTTCGACAAGGTGTTTGGTGATGATACTGGGCAGCTGAGAGGCTTCAGGTACTTTGAGCAGTTCCGCCAGTACGACGAGCTGCGCCATGTGTTGACGGGAAAGAACCCGGGACGCACCAGCGCACATGAGCGCATCATCAGCTATAACTACGGTCTGGCGTTGCACGATGTGTTCTTTGCTGCACGAATCTATGAGCTGATGCAGCATCAGGGCGCCGCCTGCACCTTTGAGCTGTTCAAGCAGAAGCAGAAGATATGGGTATGATGATTTGACAATGAGATGATAGACATAGCCAATATACAAGAGACGACGATAGATGGCTACCATGTGGAGCGTAGTCTGAGACAGCTTCAGATGGTGGAGCTGGACTTGCTGAAAGAGCTGTTGCGCGTGTGCAGCAAGCACCATCTTCGCGTGTTTGCTGATAGCGGAACGCTGTTGGGAGCCGTCAGGCATCAGGGCTTTATTCCCTGGGACGACGACATCGACGTAGCCATGCCACGGCCTGACTATGACCGTCTGGCTGAGCTTGCCCCTCAGGAGTTTGCCCATCCTTACTTCTTTCAGAACACCTATACGGACCCTTTGCATGTCAGGGGGCATGCCCAGCTGAGGAATAGCGAGACAACCGCTATCCTGGAAACAGAGATATACCTGGACATCAACCAGGGTGTGTTTGTTGACATCTTCCCCCTTGACGGAGTCCCCGACGAGGAGGCCCGGCAGGAGAGGGACAAGGCGTCAATGGCTCAGCTGCTTCAGGTGATGCGCTATAACCGCCCGTTCAGGCTGCCCGTGACGTGGAACCCGGTGAAAATACTGAGATATGTCAGGGAGCGGCGGCAAGCGCTCAAGTTCCTTAGACAACGGGGATGGGACAACAAGGACTGCTTCAAGGCGTTTGAGGATATCCTGAGAAGTACCGACTATGAATCAGCGCAACGGGTGAGCACGCTGGGCTTTTGGTATCGCCGCTTCAAGCCTCACGCCATCTATGACGGAGTGGTCATGATGAAGTTTGAGGATATCGAGATTCCGGCTCCGGTGGGCTACGATGCATTGCTACGCATCTTCTTTGGTGACAATTACATGACGCCTATCCATGAGTCGGCATGCCACACCGGACTGATTTATGACGTAGCCCAGCCTTATGCCGTTGCTCAGGAGCGGCTCCGCCAGGAGCACTCATGGTGGAAGGACTTTATGGGTGAGATAAAGAAGCGCATTTGAGCGGATGGGTGAGACGAGTTTGAAGGAGAAGACCTCACGTGGGCTGTTCTGGGGTTCCATCAACAACGGCCTGACGCAAGTGCTGAGCCTGGTGTTCGGCATCTTCCTGGCCCGTCGGCTGACGAAGGCCGACTATGGTATCCTGGCCATCATCTCCGTCTTCACCCTGGTGGCCGGATGCATCCAGGCAGCCGGCTTCTCACAGGCATTGGCCAACATGAAGAAGCCCACCCATAGGGAGTACAATGCCGTGTTCTGGTTTAATGTCCTGGCGGGCATCACCCTGTATGCGGTGCTTTTCTTCTGTGCCCCTCTCATTGCCGCGTTCTTCCATGAGCCGTTGCTGGTAGGCGTGTCGCGCTTCACTTTCCTGGCTTTCCTCATCTCGGCCTTTGGCATCATCCCCAATGCCTACCTGTGGATAAACCTGCGCATCCGCGAGTTGGCCATCGCCAACTTCTGTGCCCTCGTCGTCTCAGGGCTGACGGGCATCTGGATGGCTTATCATGGTTATGCTTACTGGAGCCTGGCCACCCAGCAGGTGATGTACATCGTGGTGGCAAACATCGTGAAATATTACTTCACACGTTGGCGTCCCACGTTGCCCGTTGATTTCCGTCCCATACGTGACATGTTCCGCTTTGCCGTGAAGGTGCTTGTCACCAACATCCTGACCACGGTGAACCAGAATGTGCTGACGTTCATCTTCGCTCGTCTGTTCCCTATCTCGTCGGTTGGCACCTACAGCCAGGCCAACAAATGGAACACGATGGGGCACATGTTTATCTCAAACACCGTGAACCAGGTGGCACAACCAGTATTGGCGGCGGTCTCTGACGACGAGGAGCGCAGCCTGCGGGTGTTCCGCAAGATGATGCGCTTCACGGCCTTCCTGTCGTTCCCCATCATGTTGGGACTGGCCATGATAGCCTATGAGTTCATTGTCCTTGCCATCACCGACGAGTGGGCTGCCTGCGTGCCGTTGTTGCGCATCCTATGTGTGGGCGGAGCCTTCCTGCCTTTCTATATCCTGTTCCAGAACATGGCCATCAGCCATGGGCGCTCCGACATCTATCTGCGGTGCTCGGTCATCCAGATTCTATTGCAATTTGCCATCATACTCGTCTTTTATCGCTGTGGCATCACGGTGATGGTCATGGCCTATAGCATCAGCAATGTCGTCTTCCTGCTGGCATGGCATCTTTTTACCCGTCGTCTCAGCGGTCTCGGCCTTCTTCAACTGATGAAAGATGTTGGGCCGTTCTTCCTCATAGCGGCCATCGTCATGGCAGGCACCTATCTGCTCACCCAGTCCATCACTACCCTTTGGGTGTTGTTGCTGGTGCGCTTCCTGGTGGCGGCAATAGGCTATCTGCTGGCCCTCAGGCTGCTCCATGCCGAGATACTGAACGAGTGCCTCCAGTTTGCCCAGGGGCTTATTAAAAAGAAGAAGTAAAAACATCATTTTTCAATATGGAGAAACTACTGACCCTCATCATCCCTACATACAACATGGAGCGCTATCTTGGCACCTGCCTCGATTCGCTGCTCGTGGGCGACCAGCAGGCGCAGCTGGAAGTGCTGGTGGTGAACGACGGGAGCAAGGATGGCTCGTCGGCCATTGCCCATGAATACATGGAGCGCTATCCCGACACATTCCGGGTGATTGACAAGGAAAACGGCAACTATGGCTCGTGCATCAACCGTGGCCTGAAGGAGATGACGGGCAAGTTCGTGAAGATTCTGGATGCCGATGACCATTTCAACACTGACGAACTACGCAAGTTGTTGCAGAAGCTGGCTCTCATTGATAGCGACTTGGTGCTGACCGACAACACCATCTTCGGCGACAATGACATCAGCAAGAAGTACTATGGCTTCCCCTTTGCGGCAGAAGTGGAGATGGCCTTCAAAGATGTTTGTGGCAAGGACGAATTCAAGGGCGGCATTCAGATGCACCACGTGACCTACAACAGGCGGGTCTTTGAGGGGTATGAGTATCACCAGACGGAGGGCATCTCCTATACCGACATGGAGTGGATCTTCCTTCCCATGTCGCGCGTTGCAACCGTTACCTATCTGCCGCTACCCCTTTACTGCTATCTGGTGGGGCGCGAGGGCCAGACGGTGGCTCCGCAACAGATGAAGCGCAGCGCTGAGCATCAAGCCATCTTGGTGAACGACTTGCTGACTCACTATGAGCAGGCCGACAAGACCAGTCCTGCCATCCGCGATTATCTGGACTTCCGCCTGGCTCGCCAAGTGAAGTATCTATACCGCATTTATCTGGCAGAGTTTCCCGGCATGGATTGTACAAAGCTGGTTCAGATAGACCAGCGCCTGAAGCAGGTGACCCCGGCCATCTATGATGAAGTGGGGCGGCGCACCATGGGGCCTTTCATCCGCATCCATTACGTCAGCCATTGGCGCAAGCACGGATACACTGAGCAGCCTAAGTATTACTATACCGTGTTCAATGCCTACAACAAGACCTTGAACTTCACGAAGAAGTTGCTGGGCATCTATAGCGTGTAGCAACGACGCACCAAGGGCTCGATGACCGGTGGCACTAGCCCGCCAATGCTTTGTCCAGCGGTGCAGAGCTGCCTGATTTGTGTGCTGCTGATATCGAGCAGCTCAGTCTCGACAATGGTGACCTGCGGGGGTAGGGTGGAACGGTCAAAAAGGCTGCCACGCCGCGGGTAGACTACCAGTTCATGGTCTCTCAGGATGTCGTCGGCCCTGTACCAGCGGTGGAAGTTGGCCCAGTTGTCGCCGCCTACCAATAGCACGAAGGTGAAGTGTGGATAGTCTGCCTTCAGGTGTTGTAGGGTGTTCCAGGTGTAGCTGGGCTTCGGCAGATGCAGCTCGTAGTTGCTGGCAATGATGTGCTCTTCGCCGTGTAGGGCCAGGCGGGTCAGCTGATAGCGCAGCTGGTCATCCAGCAAGTCGGTGTTGACCCGTTTCAGGGGGTTCTGTGGTGACACCATCAGCCACACCTCGTCCAGCTGTGCCAGTTGACGTAGCTGGCGCGCCAGGGCGATGTGCCCTACGTGTATGGGGTTGAACGACCCTCCAAAGATGCCAATCTTCATCTCCATTCTTCATCTTTTGTTTGTTCGCTCTTTCTCTCGCCCGTCGTGTATGTTGCGTTGACAACGCAACATACTGGACACGGAGGTCAAGCGTTGAGGAAAGCCGTGACGAGGCGGAGCGTTTCCTCCTTGGCGGCGTCCAGGTCGTCGTTCACCACGATGTGGTCGAACTGGGGAGCGAAGGTAAGCTCGTATTCTGCCTTGGCCAGACGGCTCTCGATGGCTTCCGGGGTGTCGGTGCCGCGCCCTTCCAGCCTACGGCGCAACTCCTCAATCGACGGTGGCTGGATGAAGAGGCTCATGGCCTGATCTCCATAATAGTGCTTGATGTTGATGCCGCCCTTGACGTCGACGTCGAACACCACGTTCTGCCCAGCCTCCAGCTGTCGCTCCACCTGAGCTTTCAGCGTGCCGTAGAAGCGGTCCTCGTACACTTCCTCATATTCCAGGAATTCATTGTTCTCGATTTTCTTTCTGAATTCTTCGGGTGTGAGGAAGAAATACTCCACTCCGTTCTGCTCCGTGCCGCGCGGTGCCCTCGATGTGCAGCTGATGGAGAAATAGAGATTCAGCTCTGGATGTTCCTGCATCAGCCAGTTCACTATCGTTGACTTTCCGCTGCCCGATGGGGCACTCACCACAATTAATTTTCCCTTATTCATATTGTTGAATGAAATACTTGTATTTTTCGGAAATTTTACTTAGAGGGCGTTGAGTACCTGTTCCTTGATTTGCTCCAGTTCGTCCTTCATCTGAACGACGATGTTCTGCATCTCTGCCTGGTTGGACTTCGACCCCGTGGTGTTGATCTCGCGTCCCATCTCCTGGGCGATGAACCCCAGCTTCTTGCCCTGTCCGTGCCCATTGGCCATGGTCTCGCGGAAGTACTTCAGGTGGTTGGCCAGACGCTGCTTCTCCTCGCTGATGTCCAGTTTCTCAATGTAGTAGATGAGCTCCTGCTCCAGCCGGTTCTTGTCATACTCTACGCCGGGAATCTGTTGAAGGCCGTCGACGATGCGTTGCCTAATCTTCTCCACGCGGCTCTTCTCGTAGGGCTCAATCTCAGTCATCAGCCGCTCGATGTTGTCAATCTTCTCGGCAAACTTCTTCTCCAGCGCGGCGCCCTCCTGTTGGCGGAAACTCACCAGCGCCTCTATGGCCTGCTTCACCGCCTGGCATGCTGCCTGCCATTCCTCGTCGGTCAGTTCTTCCTGCTCCGTCTTTGTCAGCACGTCGGGCATGCGTGTCAGGGTGTACATCCAGTCCTGCGGCTCGGGTATGCCCGTCTGTTGTGCTATGGCTTTCAGTTGCTGGTAGTAGTTCTCCATCAGCGCACCGTTCACGGGCGTGGGCTCCACGCCGGTGGCCTGTTCTATCCATAGGGCGAAGTCCACCTTTCCCCTCTCCAGCTGGGCGGCTATCATCTGGCGTATCTCCATCTCCTTCTCGCGGTAGAGTGGGGTGATGCGTGTCTGAAGGTCGAGTTGCTTGGAGTTGAGCGATTTCACCTCTGCGTGGATTTTCTTTTTCTCGTAGGCCACGACCGCCTTGCCGTAGCCAGTCATTGATTGAATCATAGTAATCGTTTATTTAAGTTCCGTATGTTTTAGAGGTGAGAGGTTAGAGGTGAGAGGATAGCTTGCACGCCCTTCGTTTTTACTTCCCACCATAGACGTTGTACGACACGTTCTCGGGTTTCCACTTGTCCTTCGGCGTGGGCTGTTCGTCGGGATAGCCGATGATGACGGTGCAGAGGGGCATCATCGTTTCAGGCATTCCCAGTGTCTTGGCCACCTGTCCGGCACGTTCGGTGTTGGGATAGAGGCCCGTCCACACGGCGCCAAGTCCCAGCCCATGTGCTGCCAGAAGCAGGTTCTCGGTGGCGGCGCTGGCGTCCTGTACCCAGAACTCGCGCATCGGGCCTTCGAGGGCCTTATTCATGTCGCCACAAACGACGATGGCCAGCGGCGCGTTGCGCAACATGTCGCCGCGGCGGCCCTCACCGGCCAGCTTGTTCAGCACGTTCTTGTCGTTGACCACGACGAAGTGCCAGGGCTGCTTGTTGACGGCCGTAGGTGCGGCCATGGCTGCGCGTAGCATCGTCTCCACCTTCTCGGCCTCCACGGGCTGTTGCTTAAACTTACGAATGGAGGTGCGCGTCATGATGTTCTCGATGACGGCATTCTTGCAACACTCTTTCTTCTCCTTGTTCTCACAACAACCGTCGGTGTGTTGTGCTTGCATGGCCGTGGTTCCGAGGAGGAGCATCAGTGCCAGCGTTGAAATCTGTTTCTTCATTGTTTTTGTGTTTTAATTGTTAGTTGATGATAACTTTCTTTCCGTTCATGATGTAGACCCCTTTGGCCTTTGGCATGGCGTTCAGCCGTCGTCCGTCGATGGCGTGCCACTGGTTGTTGCCATAGCTGGCGTTGACGTTGCTTATGATAGTGGTGGGCGATGCAAAGACGACGTTCACCACCACGTTGCTGGCAGGCATCTCAAACATGTTGTCGGCCACTTCGATGGCGTTGCCATTGGCATCGGTGACGGTCAGCGACTCGATGGCGAAGCCCTCGTTGGCCTTGATGGTCAGCATGATGTCGGTGCCTTCGGTGGCCTCAGCTGGCTGAGCGGTCACGGTGCCGTTGCCGTTGCCCAGGCATGTCACGGTGAAGAGCTGCTCCCATTGTGCGTAGAGGTCGAGGTCGGTAATGGCCGTTACCGTGGCACCGTCCTCATAGTACTTGCCGCTACCATCGGCGGCGGTGTTCCACCCCTCAAACTCATAGCCGTCCCTGGTGAAGCGGTTGCTGGTCAGGGCGGTGGGCTCATTCTCCTTGACGGACTGGGTATAGGTGTCGTTGCCGTCGTGGAAGGTGATGGCGAAGGTCACCTCCTCAATAGCCTTCTCTTGCTGCTTGTAGAGTTGGATGGGTTGCTGACCGGTGTAGGTGCTGGCCTTGTAGTAGCGGAAGCGCACCTGGTTCGTAGCCTTGTTGTACCGCAGGTGTGCACCGCTGGCGCTGACGATGTCCACATCGTTGCCCACCATGGTGATGGTGTTCAGTAGCGGCTGGTTCTTGTCCTCGTCGATGCCGTTGGCATCAGAGTTCCGCCCGATGTATACGCCGCTGGCCGAGCAGATGCTATAGCCGCCCTCCATCTTGTCGATGGTGAACACCATCTGCTTCGTAGCATCGGTGCCGGCGATGATGCCGTCGCTGATGGTCACGGCCTTTGTGTCGCCTATGGCGTCAATCTTCTCTAACGAGCCGTCGAGGGCCAGCAGTCCGTCTTCATAGACGATGAGGTAGGTGCCGCTCCAATCGTCGGGGGCGGTGGTCACCTTTGCGAAGTCGCCGCCCATGTCAGCCGACTCCCTGGCGAAGGTGGCAGCCACGGTGACGTTGTAGGAAGGCATGGTGAACTGGTCGTTCTCCACATGGACCTTTACGCCCTCGTTGCCCGTCTTGTAGACATACCATGAGTGCAACACGTAGCCCTTGTCGGGTGTGGCGCTCAGGGTGACGACGGTGCCTGAGAGTGCCTGCTGGGCGCTGGCGGCTATGGTGCCGTGTGTGGCCGTTGCCAGGTCGATGCCGTACAGGGCGTTGTCCTTCTTGAACGTGGCGCCCACGGTGACGGCATAGTCAGGCATGGTGAAGGTGCCCGTGGGGCTGACGCTGATGGTGGTGGCAGGGCTGCCCGTCTTGTAGGCACTCCATGTGTCAACCATGTATCCCTCGTCGGGCGAGGCGCTGATGGTCACGGTACTGCCCTTGGCGGCCTTGGCCGGAGCCTTCACGCTGCCGTGTTCCAGTCCGGTGGCGCAGGTGATGTCGAAGAGGTTGGCATCGCTCCAGTCCTTGTCCCAAATCATATGGGCATACTCAGGATGGTCGATGAAGGGGTTGCGGTTGTACTGCACGAAGTAGTAGATGGCGTTGTTGCGGTCAATCTCCCTCTGGCTCACGGGGTCTTTGTCGTTCCACTCCAGGAGCATGGTCATGGCCCACGGCTCAATCTCGCACTTCTTCACCATTTCGCTCGACTTCCAGCCGCCGTCCTCGGTATAGTAGCGGGTGGACATATAAAAATATGTACGCGCGATGTCGCCTTTGTACTCGTCGGCCGGCTCGAAGGCCTTGCCGGTATAGCCTGGCGTGATGCTCGTGCCCAGCTTGGAGCCGTTCGACGATGTGAACGTCGGGTTCTTCACCATGGCGTATGGATAGTTGCTGCGCAGGTTGTTCACCCTGGCGTCGGTGGGGTAGACGTGGAAGATGTCCGACTTCGCCGTGCCAGAGCCGAACCAGCTCTGTGGCCAGGTGTGCTCCTTGTTCCATCCGTTGCCTTCGGTCTTGCCTGCGCTGCCCGTCTGGTTGAGGGTGTAGTGCTGGTTAGAATAGATGTCTATGATTTTCTGGTTCTCGTCCAGGTCGGTGTAGCCATAGTAGTCGCCTAGGCTGGAGTAGCTCCTGACTTTGTGCCCTTTGATGATGTCGTGAAGGGCTTGTCTCAGCTCCGTGCCAGTCTTGCCTTCGGCTGCATCGTAGTAGCCGTCGGGAACCTGTGCCCATAGCATACCGCCCAGCATCAGCAGCAGTATGGCCAGTGGAAGTCGTTTGTTAGTAAAATACTTCATAGTTTTTTATAGTTAACGTTGATGTTTCGATTTATTGCAACAGCAATGCAAAGGTACAAAAAAATTTGATAACCACCAAATAAAACCACCCAAAAACTGCCCAAAACGAGAATAAGTCGCTGCTTTACGGGCATAAGTGGGCTCCTGGCTGGAATAAGTCGTTGACTTACGAGATTATCTCCATGCCTGGCTGAAATAAGTCGTTGCCTTACGGGCGTAAGTCGGCTCCTAGGGTTTCTAGGGGTAGCACACCGATGCACCGCAAACCCTGAAAACGATTGAACGGCTTTCCGCGGAGCCCATTCAACAGAAATAAGGGTTAACATTACAGGAAGTACAAAAATTGGACTTTGTGACATGTGACTTTGTGACATTAAGGTGGTTCATTAGGTGCGGGAAAAAGTCAGAGTAGAATTTTATTATTATATTATATATATTATATTATAATATATATAATATAATAATAACCTATAATAATAGCCCTTCTGCACTTTCGGAAGGTGCTTAATGTCACAAAGTCACATGTCACAAAGACACATTTTGCGCAAAAGTGCGGAAAAAGTGCGAAATCTTCATGGCCTGAATTAAACCTTGGCACGGTTTTTGCGTCTAATTTAATATAAAGGGACTTCCTCCCCGGGGAGCAAGGTCAAACTAAAAATAGTACAGATGCTTATGAAATCTATTTGGATGAAAACATGGTTACTGGTTGTCTTTGTCGCTTACGGCAGCATGGCTATGGCACAACTGCCCAACGAGAAGTTCGGCAAGCCGTCGAGCATGGAATGGGACTTCGTGGGCTGGGGCGAGGCCACTGATGCCGATGCCATCATCCTGTACAAGTCGATGACGGCAACCTATCAGCTGACCGACCAGGTGTCGAACAACACCCAGTCGTCAGACTTCGGCATTGACAACCTCCAGGACTTCGGCAAGAACCAGATTGACGAAGGGAACATCCTCGTCAACTATCAGTTCAAGCTCCGCACCAAGATTCTGAAGCCTGAGGGTGCCAAGCATGCCAATATCGACATCACGTATTACAACCTGAATGACGACAAGTTCATCAGCGCCGATGAATTGTCAGACCTGAAGATCAAGGTGTTCACCAAGAACGAGAAGGGCAAGGTGGAGAAGCGTAGCGTCAACACCAGCAACTTCGCCAAGGAGCGCATCGACGACAACTACATGGTCATGCACGTGGTGGTGCCCGACGTCGAGGCTGGCAGCATCATTGAATATCAGTACAACATCACCAGCACACGTCCCACGTTCATCTACGACTGGGTGTTCCAGGAGTGCATCCCGACGGTGCGTTCGATGTTCGACCTTGACGTCCCCGCCTTCTTGCAATTCAACATGAACGTGCCCATCAACAAGCTCATCAAGCCGAGCGTGACGGCAGGCCACCTGGCCTACGACGCCAACAGGCAGGACCTGAAGCGGGGCAAGTCGTGTCCTACGAACCACTATGTGGTGGTGGGCGACTATATCCTTCCCAAAGACTTTCCGCTGAAGCGCAATGCCGAGGGCGAGAGCGATGCGAAGGCCGAGGAGATAGCCGTCTTCACCAGCCGAATCACCACGCCGAACGTCACTCTTCCCGCGTTTATGCCCGCAGGGCGTACTCACCTGAAGGTGTTTTAGAGGGGAGAGGATTTTTTCCTCTCACCTCTAAAAAACACCCAAATAGGACAAGAAATCAGGCCTGATGCTATTTCTTTAGAGGAAAAAATTTGGCGTTTCGCGGTGCATTTTGTATCTTTGCATCCTCAAAACGACATAAGCACACATCTATGGGCGGATTTTTTGGCACCATCAGTTCTCGGGATTGCGTAAACGACTTGTTTTACGGTACCGACTACAACTCACACCTTGGCACGCGCCGTGCTGGTCTCGTCACCTTCGACCCTGAGAAAGGGTTCTCACGTAGCATCCACTCGCTTGAACGCGACTATTTCAGGTCGAAGTTCGAGGACGAGCTGCATGAGTTCAGGGGGCACCAGGGCCTGGGCGTCATCAGCGACACCGACCCCCAGCCCATCATCATCAACTCGCACCTGGGGCGCTATGCCGTGGTGACGGTGGCCAAGATTAACAACCTGCGCGAGATAGCCGACGAGCTGCTGGCCCAGCGCATGCACCTGAGCGAGCAGAGCGCCAACAAGCTGAACCAGACCGAGGTGGTGGCCCTGCTCATCAACATGGGCAACTCGTTCGTCGACGGCATCAACCGCGTGTACCACAAGATAAAGGGGTCGTGCTCGATGCTCATCCTGACCGAGGACGGCATCATCGCCGCACGCGACTTCCTGGGCCGTACGCCCATCGTCATCGGCAGGAAGGAGGTGCACCAGTTGTCGCCCATCGGCACCGACGAACACATCATGGCCTATGCCGCCAGTAGCGAGAGCACCAGTTTCCCCAACCTGGACTACAGGACCGTGCGCGACGTGGGGCCAGGCGAGATAGTGAAGCTACGGGCTGACGGCATGGAGGTGCTCCAGTCGCCCTTCACACGTTGCCAGATATGCTCGTTCCTGTGGGTCTACTACGGTTTCCCCACCTCATGCTACGAGGGCATCAACGCCGAGGCGGTGCGTGAGAAGAACGGCCGCATGATGGGCGAGAAAGACGATGTGGAGGCTGACATGGTGTGCGGCATTCCCGACTCAGGCGTCGGCATGGCCGTGGGCTATGCTGAGGGCAGCGGCATTCCCTATAAGCGTGCCGTGCTGAAATACACGCCCACATGGCCCCGCTCGTTCACGCCCAGCGACCAGAGCCGCCGCCGACTGGTGGCCAAGATGAAGCTGATACCCAACGAGGCATTGCTACGCAATCAGCGCGTGGTGTTCTGCGACGACAGCATCGTGCGCGGCACCCAGCTACGCGACAACGTGAAGGAGTTCTTCGACAATGGTGCCAGCGAGATTCATGTGCGCATCAGTTGCCCGCCGCTGGTCTACGGGTGTCCCTTCATCGGCTTCACCGAGTCGAAGTCGGACCTGGAGTACATCACCCGGCAAATCATACGCGACTTTGAAGGCGACGACAAGTCGAACCTGGACAAGTATTCACAGACCGACTCGCCCCAGTATCAGCGCATGGTGACAGAGATAGGACGCCGTCTGGGCTTGACATCGCTGAAGTTTGCCCACATCGAGGACCTCATCGAGTCCATCGGCCTGCCCAAGGACCGTGTCTGCACCCATTGCTTCGACGGCTCCAGCTACGACCAGCAGCATGGCGACGGCGAGTTCTTCGGGTAAAACCTCACCCACAAAACCAAAAGCCACACCTCAGACCCACCCCCCAGCCCCTCCCTATAGGGAGGGGAGTGGTTGCGCCGTCATTCGCAAAGGGTCTCGCGGAAGGTCTATCTACTCCTCCCCCAGGGGGGAGGTCGGGAGAGGGGCCAGGAGTGGCTGCACCGTCATTCCGTTACAAGTCTATATACTCCCCTCTCCTTTCGGAGAGGGGTTCTTGCCTTGCAAGCGTCCTTCGGCCGAGCGGGGGGTGAGGCTCTCTTTATTCCTCAAAATCCTCCTCGCTATAGTCTTCCTCGTAATACTCCTCTTCACCTCCGCCAATGTCCATGAAGCCCCAGCTATAGCCGGTATTGAAGCCATGAATCTCACAATCCGTCTCCACCACATTGCCGTCGGGGTCTACCAGCTGATAGCCATCCTCCCATGAGCCTGCTAGCAGGTAGTTCTCGTGGTCCTTATACTCCTTGTCGAAGAGGTTGACATAGCCATGAGGCAACGAGGCAATCCTCTCTCCCTCGATAGTATAGAGCGAGTATTCCTGCTCCTCCTCAGCACACACCAGGAGGCTGCCATTGTAGACGATAGACTGGTACTTAGGCCGGATAACCCATTCACCTTCCTTGTCCATCAGGCCTGCCTTCGATGTATCGATATTGTAGACGACAAAGAGACCGTCGTTGATATAGATGGAGTAACAATGCGGCTTCAACTTCTGCACCACCTTGCCGTCCCTGTCGAGAAGGATGTAGTTCTCGTCTTGATCGATGACCTCCAGAAGACCGTCAGCATAGGTGAACTCGCTGGGCCTCATATCGCCGAAGCGCTTGGTGAAGAGTTTGTTACCCTCGGTATCGATGACACACCACTTGGCCTGATCGCCCTCCTCGAAGGTAGGCTTGTCCAGGTAGACAATGGCCAGGTCCTCGCTGAAGTTCCAGGCATCGGCATACTTGAAGGGGATGGCCACGTCGCCGCTCTCGTCGATGTATCCCCATGACTCGTCTTCAAGGCAGACCATGGCGCGACCACAATGGAAGTTGTAGGCGCCCGCCACTTCCTTACCGTCAATCTTATCGAACTCGATGGCCTTCTTACCATCCTTGTCGATGTAGTAAATATTGTCGTTCATGTCCTTCACAGGGCACACGTCGGAGGTGAAAGCGCCAGACTCCTTATAGGTACCAATCTTCTTCGGCCTTTTTTCAGCGCTATAGAGGGTGCATACGTTATCTTCCTGCACAAAGAACCTGTCGTTCAGCACACACGACGGATAGCCACTGAACTTGGGCTTCACCAGGACGGTGCCATCAGTGGACATGATACCCCACAGACCGTCCTCTTCCTCCTGGAAGGCAAAGTACTGAATCTCAATCTGGCCGTTTTTCTCTTCGTCAGCGCCTTCTTTCTTGTTACAACCGATCAGCACTACTGCCACCAAGAACAGCAGGCCCAATGTTTTCATTACTTTCATACACATATATTTTTTAATGGTTATTTGTTTTTTAGAGGTGAGGGGTGAGAGGTGAGAGGTGAGAGGATAGTTCTTCCGCGTCATCCTACTGTTCTTGTCTGGGCGTGCAAGCTATCTTTCAATTCTCAATTCTCAAACCTCAATTCTCAAATCAAAAAGACATCTCAATTCTCAAACCTCAATTCTCAAATCAATCCGCCAGTACGAAGTCCAGCTGGCGGCGCTCGATGTTGGCCTGAGCCACTTTGATGCGGATGGCATCGCCCAGCTGATACTTGCGATGGTGGCGGCGCCCAACGAGTTGATAGTTCTTCTCGTCGAACTCATAGTAGTCGCCGTCCAGGTCGTGCATGCCGACGAGGCCCTCGCAATGGTTCTCGTCAATCTCGCAATAGATGCCGTAGCTCTGCACGCCGCTGATATGGGCAT
>JAEEGL017023993.1_pt1 | contig 17576 bp, 15 predicted proteins | sample 9134231 | NCBI WGS metagenome assembly JAEEGL01 (sample SAMN16246548, study PRJNA631951) | gut metagenome | biome: gut microbiome; feature: rumen; material: fiber-attached | host: Bos | place: Iran: Karaj | collected 2018-10 | reverse complement strand
TCCGGATCCGCGCGCTGGTCCTTCCGGCAGCGGCAGCGGATAACAGCAGATATGACGGCCTGCGCCGGCTGGCGGAAGAGAGTACTGTTCGCGGGATAATACCGGGGAAAAAGGAAAATGCCTTACATGGATCCCGGAAAGAGGGCGGGACATCCGTGCTGTACCTGAAAAACGAAGATAAAATCTGGTCAGAAAAAGGGCTGGAGATCCTGTGCCTTTATGAGGGCAATGCTGAAGTTCCGGAAGATGCCAACAGGCACTCGCCGGCGCTGCTGTTGAGGTATAAAGAATTCTCCATGCTGTTTACGGGAGATATGGCAGCAGAAGATGAACCGGAGCTATGCCAAAGATACCGGGCATATTTGAAGAAGACAGAAGAAGACATTCCTAAGGGAAAAGGCAGCCGGAACAAAGAACACAGAAGCCTTGAACCGGAAGGCAGAGATTTCCGCCTGAGCGTACTGAAGGTGGCGCATCACGGAAGCGCCGGCTCCACCACAGAGGAACTGCTGGAAACCCTGCAGCCCAGGGCAGCCCTGATCTCTGCCGGCAGAAGAAATGTTTACGGCCATCCGGCGCCGGAAACCCTCCGGCGCCTGGAAGATCATGATGTAAAGGTAATCCAGACACCTGTTTCGGGAGCCGTGGAACTGGTTCCCAGGGCCGGTAAAACCATATATAAAGAATGGGGCCGGCTGACACAGTGATTTTTCAAGAAATAGAAATCAGTCAATGCACATTATGGACAAAATCCCCTTCTGCGGACGTCGCCGGCCCGCAGCGACAATTTCTGCTTCTTTGGCTTAACAGATATATAAGCAGAAATTGGAGCGTGAGGGGAACCGCAGAAGGGGATTTGTACGTGATTTCTTATTATATTTGTTCTGAATTGGCCGGCCCGTTTCAATCCGTCCGGATTTCCCGCATCAGCTGCAGAAGCAGGTCACTGACGCCCTGTGCCAGCTGGCTGGCCTTGCGGATGCGGACATAGGCATGGCCGTAGATCTGGTGGACATTCTCCAGATGAGAGCTGTTGCCATGGAATACGGCGCCTACACGCACACCTCTTGAACGAAGCTCGCGGACGGCATTTTCCGCAGCACGGACGGCTGCGGCGCCCTCATATTCCTGCGGCAGGTGCAGGCCTTCCGCGGCGATGGGCGTGGAGTCATTGGGAGATGCATCCGTCAGTACCAGCAGAAGCCGCGTCCTTCCCTGCATTTCCGGATCATCATCCAGACGGCCCAGGGCGCTGATGGCCAGGGCGTCCCGGTTCCATCCTCCGGCAAAATAACGGGTAATCCCGCGGCAGTCATGCTGTGACCAGTCCTTCAGCAGCTCCAGTACAGTGAATCCGCGGAGAGAGCGGAACGTAAAAACCCGGACCGGGACATGGACCTTTTCCAGGCTGCCGGCAATAATGGAAGCCTCGGCGGAAAGGATTTCCTGATAATTCATCCGGGACTGTGAGGCGTCCAGCAGGAGATCCACACAGATTTCCGGCTGCGTTTCCTCCCCGTTCCTGAGAAAGACCCGGGGATCTCCCAGCAGGGGAAGCCGGTAAGCCAGCTCCGGCCGTATCCTGCCCGCTCTTGCCGGCTCGGGCAGATGCCGGAAATATGATTCCAGCATGGTTTCAATCCTGACGGCGAGAGCCCGGAGGCTCCCCTGCAGGACAGAAGCGTTTTCACTTTGGTAATTCCGGTTCTGTTCTGTCTGCCGGGCTGCGCTTTCCCGGACTTCCAGGGCATCTTTATCTGCAGTCTCCGGCAGATGCCCTCCGGCAATCCACAGACGGCAGCCTTCATCCGCACCTGTGCACAGTTCGTTTTCGAGAATGCGCATTTCCTTTCCGCTCAGGCAGCATTCACCGAATACATCCCTGATATAGGATTCGTCTTCCGCCGTGGGGGCTGTATGCCGCCCCAGGCCTTCGTGGCGCTGCTGCACGGCTTTGGGATGATCGCCTTCACCGGTGCCCATACGGACCAGAAGCCGGTCGTGACGCTTATGTTCGTGCCTGAGAAGTGTCCTGGCAAGGAAGCCGGCCTGCTTATGAGCATGTTCAGGGGAAAATGTTTCCGGAACAAAATGAAAATATACCTGCAGAAAATCCCTCATGGCCTGGAGGACCCCTTCGGTATCCAGTTTTCCCGGAAAACAGAGTGCCTCTGCCATGCGTTTTTCCTTAGGGGACAGGAGAGGAGAACGCCTGCCGGCTACGGATGCCCAGCGGTATTCTTGCTGGTTGAAGACCGGCATGCTTTGGTATTCCATCTGTTGGCGCGAGAGGGAATTCTGTTCCTGAAAAAAACGAAGGGCTCTCTCTTTGCGGAGGGATTCCAGGATCGGGCGTTCCGGCAGTTCCTTTTCATAAACGCAGTTTTCCAGGCCAAGCCACAACAGATCATCAAACTCGTCCGCCCTGCGGGAGGTTTCGTAAGACGCAAAAAAATCCCAGAGCCTCTGCATATCCAGCCATTTTTCCACCAGGCCAGCTACCATATTGAAATAATGGTCAGGAGTTCCGTTGGGGAAAAAGGCCATAAAGGGAGGCTCAAAATCATACCGTCCTGCGGCGTTCCAGATGATATTGCGGGCCCTGCGGGCGTTTCCGGAATACTGCTTTTTAATCATGATTCAAATACCACATCCCTGGTCAGGTCCGCAGGAATACGTGCGGAAATGACATCGCGGATCAGCTTCCTCTCATAAGAGTCGAAGCTCTTATTGACAATGCACATTTCCAGGGCATCTCCGGAAACAAGCCCCCGTTCGATCAGCGCGATGGCATCCAGCAGTCCGCGCAGGTCCAGGGCGGAGTCGGATATTTCAGCGCTCTCGGCCTTTCGTTCCAGTTCGGTGTAAAGCCTTACAAACTGGTCGCGGATCGGGACCCGGATAGCAGGATAACGGCGGGAAATGAGCTTCTGGAAATTGTCCTCCGTGATCAGGGGCATATCCAGTACGGCAAAACGGCTGGTGAGCGCTTCATTCAGGTCCCGGGTTCCCGCATAACCATAGTTCATGGTTGCGATGAAGCGGGTTTCAGGGCGCAGATCCTGTTTTTCATAGCCGGGCACGTCCAGACTCCGCCGGAAGTCAAGGGCGGCATGCAGGACAGCCAGAGCTTCATTTTTGGCCATGTTGATTTCATCCAGTATGCCAAAGCCGCCCCTTTCGGCACAGAGCCAGATAGGGCCGGGACGGAACGTAACGGAATGTCCGTCAAAGGTATCGGTGCCGACCAGATAGCTGGCATCCGCATTGATATGAAACGAGACATTCCACATAGGACGCCGGAAAAGCGCGCAGAGATTCTCGCAAAGCACATTTTTACCTGTGGCCTTAGGGCCTGCCAGGAGAAGGTTCTTCCCTGCCAGCAGGGCGGCAATGGCCAGCTCCCATGTCTTTTTTCCGTAGTAATAGTATTCGGGGCTGGGAATGCGCGCCTCATCCTGAGACTGGGCGGGATACATAGACCGGAAGGATTTCACGCCCTCCAACAGTTCCGGCGCGATTCCTTCCTCTGTTAAAAACTGGTAAAGGTCTTCCATAAAAACTTCCTTTTAAATTAATACTGTACGGCAGCTTCTGCCTCAGATTTTATCACGGTAATCACAAACCAGGAAGAGGGGCTTGACGGCAGCTACCTCGTCATGTTCCTTCTGTGAAACCGTCACAGAAGAATTGAGTGCCTTCAGGTCTGCCTTTACGGTTTCAAGCGCCCCGGATTTACTGTCCGCCCGCCCTTCCCGGATCACCCGGATCATACGGTCCAGTACGATAGTATGGGCATATTGGGGCGGTACGGCAAAGTCCGGGCGTTCCGAAAGATATGCCTGCATTTCCCGCACGGCATCCTGCCAGTCGGCAAGGGCATGGGCCGGGCTGTTCCATTTTCCGGGCAGGGCGTTGGCGGAGAGAGCCATAAAGAACACGGCGGCGCCGCCGATAATAAAGTAGAACGCTGCCGGGCTTTGCCGCAGAAGACCTGTCAGACCGTACAGAACTGCCAGTGCCGATAAAACACCGGCAATCCCGCCGCCGATCCGGTAAGCAGGAGGCATCCGGTCGACAATGCGCTTCTGTTTTGCGGCAGCTGTCAGCATCTCCCCGAGGGCAGGCCTTTGCATAAGGAATGCCCGGTCATTTTCCAGCTTCGTAAGGAGGGCAGATACTTCCGGAGTGAACTCTTTTAAATACCGGGCTTCCTCCGCGGCTTCCGCATCTGCCAGCTTCTGCCGGGCAGCGGCGCTGCAGGTAGGAATATCCGGATGGCGTTCCTCTATTTTGGCAAGCAGGCGGTCCACATCAGATTCGACCTTGAACGGGCATTCCCGTTCGGTTCCGTTTCTGTATACGACAACCAGGAAGGGGAGAGAACCGAAAATTCCTTTTCCGGAAAAACCGTTTTTGCTCATGGCAACCCGCTTGAAGACACGGCGGATATCCTTCCACGGAAGATAAAACCGGCGGTCCAGGAAGCGGCCTCCCAGGTACAGAGCCCGGTCCCCGACCCCGCAGGGACCATACTTCAGACATTCCTTCCGGTCGGCACGAAGCACTTCTTCTTCCAGGGTACTGCCAAGCGGGACAGGTGAGAATAACATAGTGTTCCTCCAAAGATAACATAAAAGGGCTATCGCCTTGTGCGACAGCCCTTTCGTTCATTTAAAACATACGGATCCTGCTGCAGGATCATTTAAGCCAGTTTTGAGGACTGCCCTGCAACTTTTTTCGCTGACTTCAGGAAAACATACAGGCAGAGCGCGGCGAAGATCAGGCCAACCGGATAACCGACCGCTTTGTTGTTCTTGAAGAAAGCAATCAGGCCCATGCATTCGCCGGCCATCATGAAGTAGGTCATGGAGACCGCGCTCATGAAGGTTGCGGGTACTGCGCAGATCCAGTAGTTTCTCTTATTCTGTGCAAGGTACATAGCGCCTGCCCAGAGAACGATCATAGCCAGTGTCTGGTTGGACCAGCTGAAATAACGCCAGATGATCTGGTAATCGATGAAACCGAGCGTGTTGCCGAAGCCCAGGAATGCGCCCACACCCAGAACCGGGATACAGAGCGCAAGACGGGTATGCCAGTTGCCCATGTCCAGCTTGAACCAGTCTGCAATGGTCAGACGTGCGGAACGGAAAGCGGTATCACCGGAGGTGATGGGGCAGGCGATGACGCCCAGCATGGCAAGGATGATACCGATCTTGCCCATGGTCATGGTGCAGATAGTGTACACGCTGTTGGCGTTGCCGCCGCCCATCTCAGACAGCTTGTCCACGCCCAGCAGGGTTACGCCTGCAGCAGCCCAGATCAGGGCAATGAGACCCTCGGCGACCATGGCGCCGTAGAATACGAAATGTCCCTGGCGCTCACTCTTCAGGCAGCGCGCCATCAGAGGAGACTGGGTAGCATGGAAACCGGAGATAGCACCGCAGGCCACGGTGATGAACATGAAGGCCCAGATCGGCGTTCCCTTCGGATGCATGTTCGTAAAGTTGGAGAAGATCTCCGGCATCGCTACGCCGCTGGTAAGGGTACCAAAGCAGACACCGACCGCCATGATGATCAGACAGATACCGAACAGCGGATAAATCTTACCGATTACCTTGTCGACAGAAATAAATGTTGCGATGAAATAATAAATAAGAATGATTGCCAGCCAGAAAGTGGACTTGATGACAATGCCGCTCTCCACGCCGCTGTTCTTGAACAGGGTGACCAGCAGGCCGGCAGGACCTACTGCGAACACGGTGCCGACCATGATCAGAAGGATCACGGAGAAGACACGCATGACATTTTTCATGGTGGGTCCGAGATAGATACCGGTTACTTCGGAAATGGAAGCACCGTTATTTCTTTCGGAAAGCATACCTGCGAAATAGTCATGCACAGCACCGGCGAAGACGGTACCAAAGGTGATCCAGAGGAACACCACAGGTCCCCACATTGCACCAGACAGTGCACCGAAGATCGGGCCAAGACCGGCAATATTCAGAAGCTGTATCATGAACAGTTTCCACTGCGGCAATACAACGTAGTCAATACCATCGTTGATTGCAACAGCCGGAGTCTCTCGGTCATCGGGATTGAAGATCTGGTCTACGACTTTGCCATAAAACAAATAGCCACAAATCAGAATAGCAAAGCAGATAAAAAAGCTGATCATTGATTTTCCCTCCCAATAATAATTTTTTTGGGGCGTCGTACCAAAAGATTGTTAATTTTTTGATAATGCCCTTCTGACCCTAATCATAGTACGTTGGATAGAAAAATCAAGAGGCTTTTGAAAATTCGATAAACTTTATAAAAAAAATATAAAATCCTTGGCAATTATGACAAGAACGGATCCTCCGGCCGCTTCCTGAGAGCCGCGTCCAAAAGGACATTCTCCTCTACTTCCGCCACGATTCCGTTCTGCCGCAGAATCTCCCCGGCCTTCTCTTCATCTCCCCGGATGACCTTGACCCAGTAGATTTCCCGGTCAATCCGGCCGTGTCCGCCAAAATCCCGCGGATCAAGCTTGGCCCCGCAGCCGCCGCCCATGACAGTTTCCTGCAGATAATGTCCGGATTTGACCCCGGGAAGCCCTGCTTCCTTCAGTACGGTACGGATCCGGTCCCAGGTCTCCCGGTCCCTCTTTTTAAAAATATAAACTCTTTTTTCAAACATGGGAAAGGGCCTCCTTTAGTATTGTGGGGCAATTATAACATACGGTTTTCATTATGTAAAACCGGCTGAAATCATACCATCTATGCGTTAGAAGAAACACATGGAACAGAGAAGGCTCACGAATTTACACAGGCCGGGTTTTGTGCTAAACTGTTCACGGACTGCAGGGCAGGAGAATGCTTCCCGCGGGACGCATTTCCCGGAATGAGGGAAGGGCTTTTGCCGCTGCCATAAAAAAACAGAGAAGGTGACAAACGATATGAGTCATATTGAAGAGAACCTGAAAACGGTAGAAGAGAATATTCTGGAAGCATGTAAAAAAGCCGGCCGCGACAGGCAGGAAGTTACACTGATTGCCGTGAGCAAGACCAAACCGGTATCTGATATTGAAGAAGCAATCCGCTGCGGACAGACTGTGTTCGGGGAAAATAAGCCCCAGGAGCTGCGGGACAAGATGCCTGTCCTTCCGGCGGACCTTCACTGGCATATGATTGGCCATCTGCAGGCCAATAAGGTGAAATACCTGGTCGGGAATGTGGACCTGATCCATTCCGTGGATAATGACAAACTGGCGGAGGAGATCGAGAAACAGGCTGAAAAACATGATGTTGTAATGGATGTGCTCTGCGAGGTTAACATGGCGGCGGAAGACACCAAATTCGGACTGACGCCGGAAGACACCCCCGCCTTTGTAGAACGCATTTCAAAGCTGCCGCATCTCCGGATCCGGGGCCTGATGACCATCGCGCCCTATACAGAAGATCCGGAGAGCAACCGTGTATATTTCAGGGGATTAAGGGATCTGAAGGATAAGATCAATGCCGCAGGCATTCCCGGAGTACAGATGGACGTACTTTCCATGGGCATGACAGGAGACTACCGGGTTGCCATAGAGGAAGGCGCAACCTTCGTGCGTGTGGGTACAGGGATCTTTGGGGAGCGGGATTACAGCATAACCTGACAGGATATCGGACAGACAAGCCGGTAAGAGGAGAGATGAATGGCGAAACAGGCCATGAAAAATCTGATACTGATCTGCGGAGATGAAGCTTTCCTGAAGGAGCAGAAAAAGAAAGAACTGCTGGCAGAGCTGCATGCGGAAGGCAGTATGAATTTTAATATGTTCGACCAGGACAACCTGGACCTGGAGGAGATCGGACGGCTGATTGTCACACTGCCTTTTCTGGAGGAGCACAGGACGCTTCTGCTGAGCGGGACCGGGTGGTGCAAGGGGGATGTGGAAGACTCTGTGACGGAAGCATTCTCCGAAATTCCTTCCTTTACCTATGTGATTCTGGTGGAAAAGGATGCCGATGCTTCCAATAAGCTGTATCAGATGATCCGGAAACAGGGAGAGGTTTTCCGTTATACCGCGGCAGACAGCAAAAAAGGACGGGACGCGCTCCAGTCCAAAACCGAGATCCGCGGATGGGCAAGAGATTACCTGCAGGCAGCGGGACGCAGCATCGGCGGTGCGGACCTGAACCGCCTGACAGAGCTCTGCGGCTACGATATGCAGAACCTGAGCACGGAGATGGAAAAGCTGATCTGCTACACGATGGACCGGGAAGCGGCGGGAGACGCCAGAAGACCGGCAGGAAGGGGCAGGCCGATGGTCACAATCACCGGAGAGGACATTGACAGCATCTGTTCCAAGACCCTTACAGACAGGGTATTTGAAATGGCAAGTCATCGTCTGGCCGGGCGGACGGACCAGGCGCTCCGCATCCTGGAGGAGCTGTTCGCAATGAAAGTAGCGCCCATGCGCATTCTGTATATTCTTGTCAGGCAGTACCAGCAGGCCTTTGACTTAAAGGAGTGCCAACGCCTGCGCTTAAGCGATGCGGAGATTATGGCGCGGATGGAGATCAAGGACTGGCTGCTGCGGAAGATAAAGGAGCAGAGCGCCCGCATTTCCCGGGAAGAACTGCAGTCCATGCTGGAACAGTGCGCCGCGCTGGAATACAAGGTCAAATCCGGGGATATGCCGGAAAGAATCGCGGTGGAAATGCTGGTGTGTAATTAAATACATGAAATACATGGTATTCTTGCAAAAACAAGCTTGACAGGGCAGGGGTTTATCACTAAAATATTTGTGTTTGCACAAAACTGTCCGTGTCCGGGATTAGTGGAAACATCTATTATATGCAAGAAGGAGGTGTAACACATTGGCAAACATTAAATCCGCAAAGAAGAGAGTGCTCGTTGCACAGACTCGTACAGAGCGCAATAAAGCGATCAGATCCAAGGTTAAGACTTTCGTGAAGAAAGTTGGTGCAGCTGTGGAGTCCGGCGACAAGGCTGCTGCTGAGGCAGCTCTGAAGGCCGCGATCTCTGAGATCGACAAGGCTGAGACCAAGGGCGTATATCATGCGAATACTGCTTCCAGAAAGGTTGCAAGACTGAGCAAGGCAGTTGCGTCCATGCAGTAATTAACCTTTTATATATGTAGATAAAAGCCCCCGGGATTAACCCACCCGAGGGCTTCTTTGTAACTGTATCTGTAACGATTCTTCACCCATAAGAAAGGGACCGCGAGAGCTATGGCTGACCATTTTGACCAGAGCAAAATCAGAAATTTCAGCATCATCGCCCACATTGATCACGGCAAATCCACTTTGGCCGACCGCATCATAGAGATGACCGGGCTTTTAAGTTCCCGGGAAATGCAGGCGCAGGTACTGGACAATATGGATCTGGAGCGCGAGCGGGGCATCACAATCAAGGCCCAGACAGTCCGGACCATCTATAAAGCGGATGACGGGGAGGAATATGTATTCAACCTGATTGATACTCCGGGCCATGTGGACTTCAATTACGAAGTCTCCCGTTCCCTGGCAGCCTGCGACGGAGCCGTGCTGGTGGTGGACGCCGCCCAGGGCATCGAAGCCCAGACGCTGGCCAATGTCTATCTGGCGCTGGACCATGACCTGGAAGTGCTGCCGGTCATCAACAAGATCGACCTTCCCAGTGCGGAACCGGACCGGGTAGCACATGAAATCGAGGATGTCATCGGGATCGAAGCTCAGGACGCGCCGCGCATTTCTGCCAAGACAGGGCTCAATGTTCACGATGTGCTGGAGATGATCGTACATAAGATCCCGGCCCCGGACGGAGACCCGGAGGCGCCGCTGCAGGCCCTGATTTTCGATTCGGTATATGATTCCTACAGGGGAGTGGTGGTGCTCTGCCGTATTAAGGAAGGCACGCTCCGCAGGAACATGAAGATCCGGATGATGGCCACCGGAGCGGAATATGAAGTGGTGGAATGCGGTGTCATGGGCGCCGGCGAGTTTTTCCCGACGGAAGAGCTGAGAGCCGGGGAAGTCGGCTATGTGACGGCCAGTATCAAAAATATCCAGACCACACGTGTCGGCGATACCATTACCGGGGCGGCCAATCCGGCAGCAGAGCCGCTGCCGGGATATAAAAAGGTGACGCCCATGGTATACTGCGGGCTGTATCCTGCGGACAATGCCAAGTATCCCGACCTCAGGGATGCTCTGGAAAAGCTCAAGCTGAATGATGCTTCCCTGTTCTATGAACCGGAAACCTCCGTGGCTTTGGGCTTCGGTTTCCGCTGCGGCTTCCTGGGACTGCTGCATCTGGACATTATCCAGGAGCGGCTGGAACGGGAATATTATCTGGATCTGGTGACGACAGCGCCTTCCGTCATTTATAAGGTACACAAGACCGACGGGGAAGTAATCGACCTGACCAACCCCACCAATCTGCCTGACCCGTCCCAGATCGAATATATCGAGGAGCCCATCGTCAGCGCGGAGATCATGGTGACGACGGAGTATGTGGGATCCATTATGAAACTGTGCCAGGAGCGCCGCGGCGTATACCTGGGCATGGAATATATGGAAGAAACTCGCGCGCTGCTGAAATACGAGCTCCCGCTCAACGAGATTATCTATGATTTCTTTGACGCGCTGAAATCCCGCAGCCGCGGTTACGCATCCTTTGACTATGACCTGAAAGGATATGCCAAATCCGATCTGGTCAAGCTGGATATCCTGGTCAACCGGGAGGCCGTGGACGCGCTTTCCTTTATTGTCTTTGCGGGTTCTGCCTATGAGCGCGGCAGGAAAATGTGCGAGAAGCTGAAGGATGAGATACCGCGCCAGCTGTTTGAGATCCCGATCCAGGCAGCCATCGGCGGCAAGATTATTGCCAGGGAAACCATCAAGGCCCTCCGCAAGGATGTGCTTGCAAAGTGTTACGGCGGTGACGTTTCCCGTAAGAAAAAACTTCTGGAAAAACAGAAGGAAGGCAAGAAGCGCATGCGCACCTTCGGCAGCGTAGAGATTCCTCAGCAGGCCTTTATGAGTGTCCTGAAGCTGGACAGTGAATAAGCTGTTTTGTATAAATATACATAATACATGAATTTTTATAAAATTCTCTTGACTTATAAAAACACGTGAGTATAATGACAGCATGGATCGCAGATAACAACGAGGCAGATCCGTTTGAAAAGAACGAATGAATACAGATTAATGATAAGGGGGATACAATTATGAAAAAATTACTCAGCGCAGCACTGGCAGGTCTGATGTGCGTTTCACTGGCAGCCTGCGGCAACTCATCCACGACAGCGGCTACCACTGCTGCAGCAACTACTGCGGCTGCAACGGAAGCGGCAACGACGGCAGCAGAAACCAAAGCAGAGACCGAGGCGGAGACCGAGGCTGAAACTGAAGCAGAAACCGAAGCAGAGACCGAAGCGCCTGCAGCAGAGCTTACCACTGTTGCGGAAGGCAAGCTGACTGTAGCCATGAGCCCGGATTTCGCACCTTACGAGTTCTACGCAATCGGCGATGACGGCAAGCCCACCCTGGCCGGTTTTGACGTTGCCCTGGCCAACTATATTGCTGATCATCTCGGCCTGGAGCTTGAGATCATTCCCATGGACTTCGACGGCACCATCATGGAGCTTTCCCAGAAGAATGTGGACCTCGGCATTTCCGGCTATTCACCTTCCGCCGACCGTGCAGAAGTGATGGATTTCTCCGATATTTATTATACCGGCGGCCAGTCCTTTGTCTGCCTGCAGGCTAACAAGGATAAGTTCACCTCCCTGGAGGATACCAACAAGTCCGAATATACTGTCGGCGCACAGGTAGGCTCCATCCAGGCAGGCCTTGCCAAGGAGAATTCCCCTGAGGCAGACCTGATTGAAATGGCCAAGGTGACCGACCTGATCGCAGAAGTCCTGAACGGCAAGATGGACGGCGCTTACATTGAGACCCTGGTGGCAGAGAGCTATGCCAAGAACTATCCGGATCTCTGCGTAGTCCTTCCCGTTCCCTATGATGCAGAAGGTTCTGTAGTCGGTGTCAGCAAGGGCAATGAAGCTCTGCTGAAGGGTGTCAACGAGGCAATCCAGGAAGTGCTGTCCAACGGCATGATGGAAGACTTTGTAGCAGAAGCCAACGAGCAGGCAACCGGCAACATCATCGAAGGCCTGATCGAAGAATAAAAGCATTTGCCATTTACGATGTTTGTAATAAAATAAGGTTATGCAGTGTATTTCCTCTCCCGGGATTCCGGGAGGGGAAATTGCTATGAAAGCCAGTGAGCCGAGCCCAACCGGGCGAAGGGGAACGCTGCTTTCATGTAAGGGTGAAATGGCAGCGAAGCTGCCATGGAGCTTGCTATACTAAGGAAGTCTGTCTGAAAGGAGCTATTTGTGTTTACAGCGGCCGGATTTCAAAAAACCTGGGAATATATAGACCTGTTCAAGCAGGGTCTGGTATGTACAATTTCTCTCTCTGCCCTGACCGTTATTTTCGGTTTTATTCTGGCGCTGATCCTGGCAATCATGCGCCTTTCCAACATTCGCCCTCTCAGGTTCCTGGCCTTTACGGAGGACGGTCATGAAATCGAGGAGGGAACCAGGGCGGTACTTGGCCGGTTCAACCCGGTCAGCTTCATTGCCACGGTTTACGTGGAAGTATTCCGTGCCACGCCCATGCTGGTACAGTTGTTCATTATTTACTACGTGCTGTTCGGCAACATCACACTCCCGTCCTTCAAGATTTTCGGGTTTATCCGTTTCGAGCGTTTCCTGCCCGGCGTTGTTGCCCTGGCTATGAACTCAGGCGCATATCTTTCCGAGATTATCCGCGCGGGCATCCAGTCCATTGACGGCGGCCAGACCGAAGCGGCCAGGTCCCTGGGTCTTTCACAGTTCGAGAACATGCGTTATATCGTCCTGCCCCAGGCCATCAAAAACATTCTCCCGCCCATCGCCAACGAATTCGTGACGATTATCAAGGAGTCCTCCATCTGTTATACCATCGGTGTACAGGAAATCATGTATGCCGTGTCTTCGACCAAGGGTGCGACTTACCGGATCGCAGAGCCGCTGATTATCGCTACGGTGGTATACTTCTGCCTGACTTTCCCGACGTCCAAGATCATTGCCTATTTCGAAAGGAGAATGAGCCGTGGAGACAAGAGATAATGTGCTGATCAGCGTGCATGACCTGAAAAAGTACTATAATCACGGGGCCATCAAGGCGCTGGACGGTATCAGCGTGGATATCAACAAAGGGGACGTGATGGTGGTAATCGGGCCCTCCGGTTCCGGTAAATCCACTTTCCTGCGGAGCCTGAACCTGATGGAGCAGCCCACCGGCGGAACGATTATCTTTGACGGCGTGGACATCACCAAGAAGAAAGTGCAGGACGCAACCGGTAAATGGATTAAGCTGGATATCGACGAGCACCGCCAGAAAATGGGCATGGTGTTCCAGCACTTCAACCTTTTCCCGCATAAGACAATTATTGATAACATTACGCTGGCGCCCATCATTGTGAAGGGCATGCCCAAAGCCGACGCCGAGAAACGCGCGCTGGAGCTGCTGGACCGCGTAGGCCTGAAGGACAGGGCCAACGCCTATCCCATCCAGCTGTCGGGAGGACAGAAGCAGCGTGTCGCCATTGTAAGGGCGCTGGCCATGTCGCCGCAGGTCATGCTTTTTGATGAGCCCACCTCCGCGCTGGATCCTGAAATGGTAGGCGAGGTTCTGGATGTTATGAAAGAGCTGGCCCGGGAAGGCATGACCATGGTGGTGGTTACCCATGAAATGGGATTCGCCAGGGAAGTGGGCAACCGCGTGCTGTTTATGGCGGACGGCAAACTGCTGGAGGAAGGAAGCCCGGCGCAAATCTTCGGGAACCCGCAGAATGCCCGTTTGCAGGATTTCCTGAGAAAGGTACTGTAATAATGCGGCGCATAGCCGGAGAGATTTAGCGAACATAAGATATCAACGAATGAAAGAAGTACCGGGCGGATGTCCTGACCGGCACTTCTTTCGTTATATAACGGAAGCTGAAACAGGCAGGATATTTGCCGGAGGCATTGTATGCATGAGAATAAAAAGATTGCCGTGCAGGCGGTAGAAAACAAAAAAGACCTGATCTGCAGGATCGCTGATGAGATCTGGTCCCATCCGGAGCTTTCGCTGCAGGAATACCATTCTGCTGAGGTGTACTGCGAAGCGGCAGAGGCAGAAGGCTTCCGTGTGGAAAAAGGCACCTGCGGCATTGAAACGGCATTTACCGCTTCCTATGGAAACGGACGTCCGGTTATTGGGATTCTGGCAGAGTACGACGCATTGTCAGGCCTTTCGCAGAAAGCATTTTCCAGTGAAAGGATGCCCAGGGATACCGGGGACACCGTTTCGGACTGCGGCCATGGCTGCGGCCATAACCTGCTGGGGGCCGGCGCTTTTGCGGCAGCTCTCGGCATTAAGCAGTTCCTGGAGGAAACGGGAACACCGGGGACAGTGGTCCTCTTTGGCTGCCCGGGAGAAGAAGGCGGCGCTTCCAAGTCCTTTTTTGCAAGGGACGGCCTTTGGAAAGAAATCGACGCGGCGCTCACCTGGCATCCGGAATCCGCAAATGAAGTGATGGTGGGCAGCTCCAACGCCTGCATCCAGGTACAGTATACATTCGAGGGCATTGCCTCCCACGCCAGCGCGGCGCCGGAATACGGCAGAAGCGCGCTGGATGCCGTGGAGCTGATGAACATCGGAGTGCAGTTCCTGCGTGAGCATATGAGCAGCAAGGCCAGGGTGCATTACGCCATCACAGACGCCGGCGGCCGGAGCCCCAACGTGGTGCAGTCCCATTCCACCGTGCTTTACATGGTGCGGTCCGATAAGGTGGCCGATGCGCTGAAACTGCAGGAACGGGTCGACAAAATAGCCGAAGGCGCAGCCCTGATGACAGAGACCTCGTTTTCCCGTAAATTCATCGACGGTCTCTCGGAGCTGGTGCCCAACCATGCTTTGGAGAAGCTCCTCTACCGCAATTTTGAAATGCTGGGGGTTCCCTGCTATACAGAAGAGGAGTCCGCTTTTGCGGACAGACTGTCCCGGACTTACGCATCGCGGGATACGGCGCCCGGCGTGGCCAGCCCCTGCGATGCAGGATATGCGGCCAGAGTACAGGAAATGCGGAGAGGAAGAAGCCTGAATGATTTTCTTCTCCCGCTTTATGAAGGGGAATGCTTTGAACCGGGGTCCACGGATGTGGGAGACGTCAGCTGGCTGACGCCGACTGCGCAGATCCATGTGACCGCCTGGCCGAACGGATGCCCGGGGCACAGCTGGCAGAGCACCTCCTCTGCCGGCAGCAGCATCGGCCGTAAAGCGGCTGTGCACGCGGGCAAAGTCCTGGCAGCGTCCGCAGTGGAGCTTTTTATGAATCCGGCACTCCTGGAAGAAGCAAAAGAGGAATTTGAACAGCGCACAAGCTGCGGATACTCCTGCCCGGTGCCGGCTGACGCAGTGCCGGTGGTGGCGGACTGATCTCCGGGGGGACAGACGCTCAACAGCCTTGCTAATTCGACCGATTCCGCTTATACTTATGCAAACAGGCTGACTGTGCCCGGAAAGAATGCAAAAACATAAAAACGGCTTTATACGGGCGGATTATGTTAATAATGAGGAGAATGCTTACGTTGAAAACAGGTATAAAAAAACGGTCTTTATCACTTGCAGTATTCTGTACAGTTTTAGTGCTGACCGCTTTTTCTGCCTTCGCAGACAATGCAGGCAGCGCAGAAGCGGATTTATCTGAAACCGGGGCAGCGGAGAATGCTGCCGTGGCTGCATTGGCTGAAGAAAACGGAAAACCGGCCGCTGAGCCTCAGAAAAGGGGGCCCGGCGCGCCCATGCATGAGCGGACCAACAATTTTGACGAGGAGCCTGAACTGGCCGGAGGGGAGATCCGTTTCCTGGAAAACCGGGGCAGCATCGGACAGCAGCTTTCCGCAGTAATACAGAGCAGTGACGGGCATCTCGTCGTAGTGGACGGAGGGCAGCCGGACGATGATCTCCATCTTCTGCAGACAATTCTGGAAAAGGGCGGCCGTGTGGACGCCTGGCTCATTACCCATCCCCAGACGGATCACGTGGGAGCGCTTACGGAGATTCTGGACAAGCACTCCAATGATATACGGATTGACGGCTTTTATTATAATTTCGCAGATCTGTCCTGGTATCAGAAGGCCGACCCGGATGAGTTCGGCGCGGTCTGGGTCCTGACAGAACAGCTCAGGAGCAAAGGGGAAGGCCGCCTGCACGACCATATGGAAGCCGGTGATGAGGTGCGGGTTTCAGACAATCTGTCTTTCAGGGTACTGAATTCACCGGTCCTGACAGACGGCGCATATGCTGTCAACAGCTCCGGGCTTATGTACGATATCTGTGTCAACGGGAAACATCTCATCATTCTCGGGGACATGGGGGAGCAGGTCGGAGATGACCTGATGAACGCGGGAATCCTGGAGGGCATTACCGCGGATTACGTCCAGATGAGCCATCATGGGCAGGACGGCGTAAGCGAGGCTTTCTACCGAAGGCTGCAGCCGGAGAACTGCATCTGGCCGACCACAGACTGGATTTATTATGCCGGGCTGATGAACCGTTCGGGACTGAAGACCGCCCTGGTCAAGGGATGGATCTCCAGACTTCCGGTTAAATATAATTATGTAACTATCGGGGACGATGTCATTATCCGCTGACACTGCCGGTGAGGCTTCAGCGAGGTTCAGAAAGCGGAAACGGAGAGAAGAAAATGATCAGGATCGCAGTGATGGTAGTCGGTCCCGTCAGGACCAACTGTTATATTGTTTATGACGCCGAAGCAGGCGAATGTGTGCTGGTGGACCCCGGTGACGACGCCGCGGGGATTATGCGGCAGTGTGAGAAGCTTGGTGTAAAACCGTCGGCTATCCTGCTGACCCATGGCCATTTCGATCACATTACCGCAGTTCCGAAGCTGCTGGAGGCATATCCCGGATTGCCGGTATATGCATATAAGGAAGAAGAGGTGCTGCTGGAGGACGGCCGCATGAATGAAAGCAGTTCCGTGCGGCGGACTGTGGAGCTTCAGGGAGTTCATTACCTGGAGGACCGGGAAAAGCTGGAACTCCTGGGGGAAACCTGGGAGCTGATTGCTACACCGGGCCATACTATAGGCAGCTGCTGCTATTATATAGAGGATATGGCTGTGCTGTTTTCCGGAGATACCCTTTTCTGCGGCGACTGCGGCAGGACAGACCTGGCCACAGGCAATACGGAGTCCATACTGCACAGCATCCGTGAAGTGCTCATGAAGCTGCCGGATGAGGTGAATGTCCTCCCCGGCCATGAGGAAATGACCACCATCGGGGCGGAGCGCCGGCAGAATATCGTGATGAGGATGAGATAAGCAATATAACTCTTACAATTTCAGGAAGAAAGCTTTACAAAGATTCCCCGTCGCTTGACGAATCTCCCGTTTTCTCGTTATAGTGAGGTGGAAGGGCATCTGCCCGGAAACATATTGTGATGAAAAACGGAGAGACCGTATGAATAATTCCTTGAAATCAATCT
>JAEEGL013678344.1_pt1 | contig 17576 bp, 14 predicted proteins | sample 9134231 | NCBI WGS metagenome assembly JAEEGL01 (sample SAMN16246548, study PRJNA631951) | gut metagenome | biome: gut microbiome; feature: rumen; material: fiber-attached | host: Bos | place: Iran: Karaj | collected 2018-10 | reverse complement strand
GCCTTCTGCTTGGCGATCAGCACCTGTTCCGTAACACTGTCAACCCCGTCCAGGTCCGGCAGCAGCAATCCTCTCCTGCCGCCCTTTTCCACTATGACTCCGTATCTCTTCACATCAAGCTCATCCATGGATGATATGGGCTCTGCCTCCGAGAGCACGTCCACATTTATCTCGAGAGCAGAAAGCTCATCCTTCCTCACGGGAGAAAACCTGGGGTCTCTCGCCACTGCAGATACTGCATTCTGCCTTATCTCCTCCGCCACATTATCGCAGGTTGCGGATATGGTACCGATACAGCCCCGCAACATGCCGTGCTCATGGACGGAAACAAAGGCTCCGGCCCTTTTTTCCAGCATCTCCCCGGGACAATCCGTCGTATCCGGGAGCTTTTTCCCAAGCACATGGCTTATGATGGTCTGCCAGGCAAGCCTGACATAAGGATCCTTTGAGCTGTTTATCTTGTATCCCATGTATTCTTCATCATTCATTTTTGTCACATCCTTTTTGGGTAAAAAAATCCCTATGCCGTATCCAACTCCGAAGGTTGCTTCATGTGAGAGTATCCGGCCCTCGCACTTTGTATCATGGAATGCACCAGCCATTATGACGAAGGATCTGTGGCCGCATTCCTCGGCTCTTTCCAGAAAGCTCTCATCGAAGTCCAGAAGCTCTCTGAAGGCGCATCTTCCCATGACCTCCATGAGCTTTTTGTCATAGGCCGGACCTTCCTTCTTATAGCCGTAGGGCCCGTCCTCCTTCTGACAGTGGGACAGATCGCCGCTTGATACGAGTACTGTCTTCCTGCCGCTGCCGTCGGCAACACTCCTTATCATGCGCCCGAGGCTGTAATGAGCCTCAAGGGACAGTCCCGACAGACCTATCCTTACCAGCTTATAATCCGTATAGTGTTTATTTATGAAATACAAGGGTACCATGGTACCGTGATCCAGGGATCTGTCACGCTCTCCCTCGACTCCTGCAGGAAGTCCCACCTCATCTGCTATATGGCAAAGTTTTTCCACAAAATCCCTGTCGTATCTCACGTCAAAGGAAACCCGTCCTGCGCCGAATCTGGCAAAATCCCCTCTTGCCCCCTCACCGGGAGAGATATGAAAATAATCCGAATACATCACGCTGTGGGGCGAAGTGATAACTATGGTATCCGGTCTGATACGGGCTATCTCCCTTGCCGCCTCATCATAGGCATCAAGGGTAGCCTTGATCTGTCTCTCATCCCCCCTGCCGACTTCAGCCACCGCAAGGGGCGGATGGGGCACCATAAAAGCTCCTTCGAATGACATGAGCACCTCCTGCCGTTCAGTAATATTTGGAATACAGTTCCTTCAAAGCCTCCACATCCTCGGGACTTACCTTATCCTTCATCTCCTGTACGGTGGCATCCACATCGCCTCCGTTTTCCGAGTATACCTTCAACGCTTCCGTCACCAGACCGTTCTCCGAATACTTGTCGATGATGTCATCAAGTTCTCCGGCGTCCTCTTCGCTCATCTGTGACTCTATCTCCTTGATACTCACCTTCTCACCGGTACTCTGGGTTATGACCTGCTCCACAGCCTCCTCGGTGACCTTTCTGTTGATGCTCCTGTTGATGTTCCTGGTAACGGGATTGCTGTCTGCTTTGTTTCCCGAGATCATTATGTATGCGATGAGCAAAAGCATCACTATTATCAGTAAAAACACTATAAAGATCCATTTCCCCAGGGACGATCCCTTATTTTGGCGTCGTCTTGACATTATCCGCTCCTTTTACCTATATGTCTGATCCTTATCAGAGCCAAATATAACACAACAGGGCCCCTTTCTCAAGAAAACGGAAGGCCCTTTGATGCCTGTATCATGGCGAAAATATCTGTATTAATGCCTTGCTTTTTTACTGTGATATGTTAAAGTGTATTATGTATGTTACCACCTAAAAGAAGGCTTTTATCATGAATAGACAGAGCGATAAGGAAATGCTTGATCTGCTGGACAGCAAAGGCTTATCGGAGCATTTGCTTGACATATTCGATGCATTTTCATTTACCGCAACGGGAAAATACATATTTATCAATAACATCCAGGAGGATTATACCCTTTGGTCCAGGGAAGCCGTAGATTTCTTTGGCCTGCCCTCTATTATTATAAAAGGAGCCGGGGAGTATCTGGCCCAGCTCATCTTCCCGGAAGACAGGGATCTCTACAGGAAAAGCCTGACCGATATGCTGGAGTCCAACATGGATGTCTATGACATGCATCTTCGTGTCCGCAACAAGGCAGGGGAATATGTATCCTGCACCTGCAAGGGCATAGTCATCAGAGACGATGATCTGCATCCCAGATACTTTGCCGGGACTTTGGTCAATCATGAGCAGGAGAATGCCATGGATCCCGCCACGGGACTTCCCACACATGCCGCTCTGATACACAAGATGGAGCACATGCGTCAGGAAAACAAGCCCTACTGTATCTTTTTTGCCGGCGTAAGGAAGTTTGCCCACATCAATACGACCTACGGATATAACATGGGGAATAAAGTCTTAAAGCACATTGCTGATGATTTTCTTTCCATGAAGGGCAGCGGCGACGTCTTCAGGCTGGAGGGTGCAAAGTATGCCTTCCTCTCCGAGACCGGAAATGACAGCTTCGATCAATGCAGGGATATGTTTGAGAAGCTCAGGAAGCATCTGCAGGATGAGACCGTAATAGACGGGATAAACCTCTCTTTGGCTCTTTGCGGTTGCTGCATGGAGATAACCGATCCCAGCATCGATGTAAATACCGTCTACAACAGCGTCATATATGCTCTGGATAAATCAAAGAATGAAGGCCGCCTGGATCTGGTGGTGGTTGACGCTGATTTCTTTCAGGGCAATAAGGAATACATAGAGCTGCATACCGATATAAGAGAATCCATCAAAAACGGATGCAAGGGATTCTTCCTTACATACCAGCCCATTGTTGACGCCAGAACCGAGGAAGCGGCAGGTGCCGAAGCCCTTCTCCGTTTCAAGGACAGCAAGGGCAACATAGTGCCTCCTCTCAAATTCATCGACTGGCTGGAGGTGGATCCCCTTTTCTATGATCTTGGCAACTGGATCATACGGACAGCCCTTACTGACATGCTTCCCGTGATCGAGAAGAAGCCTAATTTCATCGTAAATATCAATCTGGCTTATCCCCAGCTGCAGAGGTCGGATTTTAATTCGGATCTGGCAAATATAATCAAAGAAACAGGCTTCCCTCCGGTTAACATAAAACTTGAGCTTACGGAGAGATGCCGTGTGCTTGATATAGATTATCTCAGAAGCTGCGTGGCATTTTTCAATTCCATAGGTATCAATACGGCACTGGATGATTTCGGAACGGGCTACTCCGCCCTTAATCTCATGGCGGATCTGCCCATTATGCAGATCAAGATAGACAAAAGCTTTGTGGATGATATCGAGTCCAATTCAGCTCGTCAGAGCCTGCTCAAGGCCATCACCCAATGTGCCAATGAGCTTGACAAGGCTGTTTGCGTAGAGGGAATAGAAACAGATGTGCTTGCCTCATATCTGAGGAATAATTATAATGTGACCAACTTCCAGGGCTATCATTACGCGAAGCCCCTGTTGATCGACGATTTTCTGGGATACTGTCATGTGTGAATTCTCACCATTTTTTCCTGCTGCAGTGGCTGTCTGACTTAGCGGCCCGAAGTTCAACAAAGCATCCGCAGGACAGACAGGTATTTCCCGACAGTTTATCGCACATACCGCATATATCAAGGCGTCTGGCATATTCAGTGTCAGACGTCTTTTCTTCTTTGGGTATCCCCTTTATCAGCATCTCAACCTGAGCTGCAAGAGCAGGGTCAGATGCCGCTTTGTATATCTCGCACAGTCTGCAGCCGTTTGTCATATCGCCTCCAGCACTCCTCCTATCCCGCGCTGCCTGTATACTTCCTTGTAGTATACAAGCTCATCATGGATCATGGAATCTATCTCTCTCATGCCAAGTATCTCCACCGGAGCTTTGTCATCCGTCAGTATATGATCACCGCCGTTATAGTTATGTAAACCACTCTCCACTTCCTCCATAAGTCCGTGGAGTTCCGCCCCCTTGGGGGTGTTTTGATTTATGTCAACCATTCCGGATTGCAGCCTCTCTCCCACATTTCCCCGTTTTACGGCAAAAAGCTCCCTGTTGGTGCAATGAGGCACGTCTACATAGGCCACCGAACCGAAAACGGAATCTATGGTATCGGACAGATACTCGTTTATATTCCCGGGATTATCGGAGTGCATGTTCATGTTTACCACCATGACCCCGTCATCCTCCAGATGATCGTATACCTCACGGAAGAATTCCACAGAGGACATCTGGAAGGGTATGGATATGTCCTGATATGCATCCACCATGATCACATCGTACCTGTCATTTATTCCTTTAAGATACGCTCTCCCGTCATAGGTGGTTACGGGCACATCCTTTGATGCGTCAAAATAAACATATGAGAGGTCCGTGATCTTCTGGTCTATCTCCACCCCCTCTACACTCATATCGTCGAAATATCTCATACACTGTCTGCCGAAGGTGCCTGTTCCCATGCCGAGGATCAGCACCTTGCTATCATCGGCGGAGGCCATCACCGGAGCAGCCATGGCATAATCATAGTACATCCCCGTCAGCACATCCTCCTTCATGGTAATGGACTGCACGCCGAAGAGCACGTTGGTGGAAAGGATTATGGACCTGTCATCCTCCGCCACCTGCAGGTAGTTATAGATGGACTCTCCTTCGTAATCCAGATCCTTTTCCCAGAAGGCAAAGGAGCCGGAATGGCCGAATATGCTGCAGAGTATGAACAATATCACGGATATCACGCATAGCGGCAGATGGCTTTTTCTGTTTATAAAGAATAAAAGCCCTATGATCAGCAGTACTCCCGAGAAGATCAGGAAGGTCACCGAGGTTCCCACGGAGGGTATGGTGATAAAGGTGGGGGTGAAGGTTCCTATGATGGATCCTATGGTATTGGCAGCTCCCAGTCCTCCCACCACCTTACCGGAATCCTCAAGGGATCCCACAGTATATTTGGCAAGGGAGGGCGTCACCGTACCAAGAAGAAAAAGCGGGAATACAAAGATTATCATGCAGGCCAGGAAGGCAGCGATTATGAGGAAATTGTTATTGATGGTCACTACCAGGATCCCGGATATCAGTATGATTATGTATTTCCCAAGCACCGGGATAGCCGCGATCCATACGGAGGCGATCATTATCCTTACATACAGCCTTTCGGGTGAAGGATCCTTATCGGCACTCCTGCCGCCGTAGATATTGCCTAAAGCCATGGCTATCATTATGGTTCCGATTATGATGGTCCACACGATCTGACTGGAGGAAAAATACGGAGCCAGAAGCCTTGATGCTCCAAGCTCCACCGCCATCACGGCCATTCCGCTTAAAAACTCCGTAAGATAAAGGTAGATCTTATTCTGTAAAATGTCCTTATTCATCCTGTTACTCTCAATCTTTAATCTGGTCGTTTCCCGACTTCCTGCTCACATCCTGTTTCTGTATTGTCTGCATTTATCGGCAAAGCCCCTTGCAAAGCACGGTGCGCTGGCAAAATACAGATGGGGCCACCCGGCCCAGAGGGTATCCGTCACATGTATCTCTCTGTATGTGCTGCCGTCCGAGGCTTTGGTAACGATACAGCCGTCACCGTTATCGGTGGATTCGTAATGGTGAAACTCATGTCCCCGGATCATAGCTCCGCCGGGAAGCCATTTCCCGTCCTCCTCCGTTACAGTGACATAGCCGAACCGCATGAGCCTGTGGGCGTTCCTGCATGAAGCGTCGAAAACGCCGCACATCTCATCCTGCACATCCCCGTCATCGGCGAAGATGGCCTTGTTAAGGTACATAAAGCCTCCGCACTCGGCGATTACAGGCAGGCCGTCATCTATCTTTTGTTTTATGTCAACCATAACATCCCGGGCTCCGGACAGTTCTTTTACATGAAGCTCAGGATAACCTCCTCCCAGATAAAGGCCGCTTATATCACGTGGAAAGGATCCGCTCTCCATGGGTGAGAAGAAAACTATCTCCAGGCCGGATCTTTCCAGTTCTCTGAAATTCTCCCTGTAATAAAAGCAGAAAGCCTCATCATAGGCTGCTGCAATCCTTAATGATCCCATCTATATCCACGCATTCGCTCATAAGGGATGCCAGTACCCCCGTTTTTTGTCTTATGTCAACCACTTCTTCGGGAAGGACAAGTCCCAGATAACGGCTTTCGATCCTAATGTCTTCGCATTCGGGAATATAACCGTAGACCTTTATCCCCAGAGCGGATGAGATCATGCCCGATAGTCTGTCATGCACTGCCTTGGAGCATCTGTTAAGTACCACTCCGCATATGAGACGGTTACAGTCGTAATCCACAAAACCCTTTATCTGTGCAACAAGGGAAGCTGATGAGCCCTTTGCGTCAACTATCAGTATGACGGGCGATGACAGGAAGGATGCCAGTTCATAGGTTGAAGCCTTGATCCTGTGGGGCAGGAGGTCACTGCATGGCACCTCCTTATGCTTTGGATCCCATGGGATGATACCGTCATAGAGTCCCATGACCCCCTCCACGACCGCTATATCAGCGCCATCAAGACCTTGTGCAAATATCCTGTTTATCTCTTCCCTGTCGGAATAAAAGGTGTCCAGATTCTCTGTGGGATGCTCTTTATCATCATTGATCCTGTCATGGAACAGCGGATCTATATGATCGGGCCCGGCCTTATAACACTTCACTCCCAGTCCCCTGTCTCTTAAGAGCTTTATAAGACCAAGGGTGAACATGGTCTTGCCCGACCCGCTTTTGGGTGCGGAAATGCAGATGCAGACGGTGCTCATTTTATCGCTCATGATTTATGTAAACTATATCTTCCCTTTGAAGTTCAAGCAGGCAATAAACGCCGGATTCTGGGCTTTTATGAGATGATACTTTTCCACGGTCTCCGTTTTGGATATCTGCATTTGAATTATGTTAACCTCTGCGTAAGGTATCTCCGACGTTATCTGCAGTATCTCATTTACCGTTTCCATGGTAATGGCCGTGGCCACTATCCTGACGTCTCGGTTCTTATCCCTGAGTCCTCTGATGATCTCTCTCATCCTGCCGTCACTGCCGCCTATAAAAGCCGCATCGGGTCTGGGCAGAGTATCAAATACCTCGGGAGCCTTTCCGTTTACCACCGTGACATTATCCCTTCCGTATTTGATGCAGTTCCTCTTGGTGAGCGAAGCCGCTTCATTCTTGGCATCTATGGCGAATACATGTATCTCATCGGAGATACCTGCGGCGGAAACGGTTATGGATCCGGTGCCGCTGCCTATGTCATAGAAGATCTCTCCTCTCTTCAGGCCCAGCTTGCCAAGGACAACATATCTGTATTCCTCCTTGGTGATGGGTATGCCCTCCTGCCTTTCGAATTCCTCATCCGACATGGTGAAGCCTCTGGTGATGAGAGGTTCCTCATTATCGATATACAGTGTGGCAAGTCCCTCCTGAAGGTTCTCGGGATTGATCTTTGCTGCATTTTCGGCGATAAAGCCGTAGGTCCTTCCTTCCACATCTCCCATGTTTACACCCAGGACCATCTTCAGATGTCCCAGACCGGATCTCTCAAGAAGCTGTGCGTAATAAACCAGATCCGCGCTCTTTGACAGGAGAAGGAAGGTTCTCTCGTTTCTCCTTGCGGAGGAGACTACGTCCATATCCGACTGATAATTCTGTTCAACGCCGTGCATGGACATGATATTGGCATTCTCGTAATTGATACCCATGAGAGAAGACAGCACGGAAATGGATGTGACACCCGGTATCTGTTTTATGTAAACCGTAGTGCCCCTGCCCTTCTGTTCTGCACGCCATTCATCCAGTGCCGGTATCAGCTCCTTTGCTCCGCTGTAGAATCCGGAGTCTCCGGAATACAGCACCACTGCTTTGATGGTATCCTTGGCCAGTGAAGATGAAAGCCTGTCAAGGTACTGGATTATGTCAGTAGGCTTATAGAACGGAAAGCTCTGATTCGCCTTGCCGTACTTTTCCACCAGTCTCTTGGAACCGAAGGCATACTCTGCGTCTTCTATGGCTGTCCTTGCTTCGTAGGTAAGTGTGTTATCGGTTCCCATGCCGCAGCCTATCACACATACCTCAAACTGCCTGTCCCGCCCTATGCGGACACCGGTGATGGTACTTAGCCTTGCGCATACATCCTCATAACTGGAACCGTCCGAAGAATCGGGATCCCCGATGACGAACAGGTTTATCTTGGCCTCATCGGCGGCAAGGGCTTTCTCGAAAAATCCTCCTGCTGCGCCTGACATCTTGGTCACAAGTACGTTTATCTTATAATCTCTTATCTGCGCCAGGTTCATATCCTTGCTGAAGGGTCCCTGCATGGCGATGATATCCCTGCCTGACAGTCCCTGCTCCTCGCAGGCCTCTATACTCTCGCTCCCCGGAAGTACCCTTGCTATAAGCCTTTCCTTAAGAGAACCTCTCTGCATGTAGACCGACAGATCCTTGCTTCCCGTAGTCAGGAGGATATTACCCCTTGTTCCCTCCAAAGCCTTGGCACAGGTCTCATTGTCATCAAAATAATGCACTCCGGGTTTGCTGAAATCGGAGTTTACGCTGGTATCCCTTTTAAGTCTGATATACTCCAGCATGCTGGCCTGGCATGCAGCCTTTATATTTTCGGAGACTACCGTGGCATAGGGGTGGGTGGCATCGACCACACAGTAGAACTCCTCACTTGCCATGAGCTCCTCCATCTGGGATTCGGTCATCCTTCCCGACCTCACTTCGATCCCGTCCATCTCCGGCATGACCTGGGTACCGTAGTCCGTGGCCACACATACCAGTCCCTTGACTCCTGCAAGAGAGATCTTCTCCGCTACCTTCCTGCCTTCCGTTGTTCCTGCAAATACCAATATCCTGCTCAATTTAGATACTTCCTTCCCGTTATCAGTTTATCTCCTATGATCTTTGTCCTGCTGTTACCCACAAAGACCGTTGTAAACATGTCTATGTCAGCGTCCTTAAGCTCTCTCAGGGAACAGATGGCCGATACCTCATTATCCCTGCCCATGTTCCTCACATAGCCCGAGATCCTGTCGCCGCCCAGACAATCAATCATTATATCACATGCCTTATCAAGTGTCTCGGTCCTGGTCCTGCTTTTAGGATTATAGATCACCGTGACAAAGTCCCCTTTTGCGGCGCATATAAGCCTGTTTTCTATCTCTTCCCAGGGAGTCAGGGCTGTAGAAAGAGAGACCACGGCAAAATCGTTTCCTATGGGTGCTCCGAGACGCGCGGCACAGGAAAGTGCCGCTGTGATACCGGGTATAATAGTTATGTCAACCTCTTTGTGTTCCTCACGGATCCTGCCTTCCGCCAGCTCAAGTATAAGGCTTGCCATGCCGTATACTCCCGCGTCACCACTGCATACGACAGCCGTATCCCTGCCCTGTGACGCCATATCAAGAGCTGCGACGCATCTCCCCGTCTCGTCCCCCATCCCGGTGGCATACAGCTCCTTTGCCCTGTATCTTTCAGGCAATAGATTTATGTAAACCTTATATCCTACTATGACTTCACTGTTATCCAATGCTTCCACAGCTTCTCCCGTAAGATATCTCTCATCTCCCGGTCCAAGTCCGATGACGAAGAGCCTCTTCATCTGATCCTCCCCAGCGCCACTGTCACACCGTATTTTGAGAGCTTTCTGATGGTGACCCTGCCGCCTGCCGCTACTATGGCTCTCTCACATACATTATCCGCCCCTGTTGTCTCCATGACAAAATTTGAGGGAGTGAAATCTCCATCCTGAGCCATCAGCTCCTCGGCCGAGAAGGTGACAAGCTTCTTTCTGTGGGCATCACACCATTCGATAAGTCCCGGTTCATCCTTTTTGAGATCTATGCTCGCTACAAGACCTATATCGTTGATGTTGATATTGTACTTATCAAGAATAGAATTTATGTAAACTTCAATATTAGCGAAGCTTGTGCCTTTTTTACAGCCCACTCCCAGTACGTAGGGCCTTTTATGAAGCCACATCTGTATATCTTCTGATTTTATGTGAACCGTTTGCTTGAAGAGATCCTCCTTGATCTCCACCTTTTTCCCCGCCACTGCACCGGCTGACATGGCAAGAGCCTGATCTCTGTCCGGCGTATGATATCCGTTTTTCCTGGCATATTCATCTACGGCAAAAGTCCCGCTCACATCACTGGCGGTGGTGATCACAGGTACAGCACCGATGGCATCGGCCATCCTCTGGCTGATCTCATTGGCTCCTCCTGTATGGCCGGATAGCAGAGGGATCACGAACTGTCCCGCCTGATCCATAACGATCACCGGAGGGTCTGTCATCTTATCCTTTATAAACGGGGCTATCTTCCTGACAGCGATACCCATGGCCGAGATGAAGACTATGCATTCTCCTGTCTCGAAATTCTTCCTGATCAATTTATGTAAACCGCGTCTGCCTCTGGCTTTTTCCTTATGGCCGCTATAACCAAAGGCCCCGGCAAATTCCGGCATAACCTCCATAAGGCGGGCCGAGAGTTTTTCTCCCTCATCCGTAAAAGTGATTATAAGTCTGCTCATTCCTTTCCCTTTCTGAATCCCGTGGTAAATCCGGGATCATAAAGCCTTGACCTTGCATATCCGCTCTGACTCACGGCTCCTCCCAGGAGTATCACTGCTGTACTGTCTATGCCGTAAGATACAGCAGCCTCCTTAAGGCCTCCAAGTGTAGTAACCACCATCTTCTGATCCACTCTGCTTGCCTTATATACTATGGCCGCCGGCGTATCATCGGGTACCACCCCCGAAAGATTGTCTCTTAATCTTTCTATAAGCCCTGCCGAAAGGTAAATGGCGATGGACGCTCCGGTCCCCACAAGTTTCCTGATGGACTCCTGCTCCGGCACCGGTGTCCTGCCCTCCAGTCTTGTTATGATGAAGGTCTGTGTCACACCGGGAAGGGTGAATTCCATCTCGAGTTCACTGGCTGCGGCAAAGGCCGCTGTGACTCCCGGTGTCATATCGTAGTCAATACCAAGTTTACATAACTCATCCATCTGTTCCCTGACGGCCCCATATATGGAAGGATCTCCGGAGTGCAGCCTCACTATATCGCACCCCTTACCGTCGGCTTCCTTTATGGTATGTATAACCTCTTCGAGAGTCATGAGAGCGCTGTCATAGAGAGTCACATCCTTTCTGCAATAGCAAAGAAGCTCCTCTGTGACCAGAGAACCGGCATATATCACCACATCCGCCTTCTCAAGAAGTCTCATTCCTCTGACTGTTATAAGATCGGCCGCTCCCGGCCCTGCTCCCACAAAATGTACCAAGTATCCTCCACTCCAAGACTATGGCCTGTCTTCTATGGCCCGGCCTTTATGGCCTGCCTTCACCTACCGCCTGTATTCATGTTGTTCATGATATCATCCAGCAGTGCCTCTGCCCCGTAAGATGCAGCCAGCAGTCCATATCCGTCGCAGTAGATCATGCATTCGCACTTTATCCTGTTCCGGCATTTCATATCCAGGTAATAAATGATGCGCTCCATCACAAGGGACATGATCTGTTTTATGTTAACCAAACTGTCTTCGCCTATGATCCTCAAGGCTTCCGTGGTAGTGTTGGCATCAAGTATCCTGTTAAGCATCTCATTATCAAGCCCAAGCCTTATGCCGGCAGCAGAGAGCACCTCCATCCTGGCATCCGCCTCATGGCTGTGTGTGTTCATGATACCTGCTCCCAGCTTTATGAGTTTGCCCACATGACCGCATATCAGCACATTCTTAAATCCGATGTCCACACAGCTTTCTATAGTCTCTCCTATGAAATTCGAGCATTTCACCGCCTTATCGATGTCAAACCCGTATTCATCCATAAGAAATCTCTGTCCGTAATTACCCGGGGAGATCACCACGCTGTCGCCGTACATATCATGGTATTGTCCAAGCTCCAGCCTTATGGTATCGATGACTGCCTTGCGGCTCATAGGCTCCACTATGCCCGAGGTCCCTATGATCGATATGCCGCCGACTATGCCCAGACGTTCATTGAAGGTTCTTTTTGCAGCCTCTTCTCCTCCCGGTACGGATATTATCACATCTATTCCGGTCAAATAAAAGTCCCTGAGATCAGCGGCCGCCGACGCTTCCTCATACGCCCCTGATACAGCCTCTTTTATCATCTGCCTTGGGACAGAATTAATGGCATACTCTCCTATCTTTTGATCCAATCCTCCCTTTGTGACCCGTCCGACGCCCTCGCCGCCCAGGATCCGGATGCTTACAGCGCCTTTCCCGTCTCCCATGGCGTTTGTGCTGTTTATTTCGACATCGTCTGCCCTGCACTCTCCAGGCGTATCCGCACTGCCATCTGCACTGCACTCTCCCGGCGTATCTGCACTGTCATCTGTACTGCACTCTCCAGGCGGATCATCACTGTCATCTGCCCTGCACTCTCCAGGCGGATCATCACTGTCATCTGCACTGCACTCTCCGGTCTTATCCGCACTGCCATCTGCCAGGTCGGGCCTGTCAGATTTCCCGCCAGCGTCTCCGTCCTCCCGGCGTCTTACCTCGGCATAGATGAGCAGGCCGTCCGTCACATCCGGATCATCTCCGGCATCCTTTTTTACGGCGCATTTCACGCTGTCTTCTCTCAAGCTTATATCAAGGATCTGTGCATAAAACACATCCCCTCTTGGGACAGTGATCCTTACAGTCTCCGTCTTCTCCTTCGTAAAAAGCATATATGCTGCCGCCTTGGCTGCCGCCGCGGCACAGCTTCCTGTAGTATATCCCTCTCTCATATCGCCATTCCATGCCTCTTACAAGCTGTACAATACTGCATTGATTATGGCAGCTGCCACCGTACTTCCACCCTTGTTTCCCCGGTTTATGATATAGGGAATATCTGTTGACATAATCAGCTCCTTTGACTGAACCACATTAACAAAGCCAACCGGCACTCCTATTATAAAATCCGGCTTATATCCTTTTTCCAAATACATATTATGTAAACATAATAATGCGGTTGGTGCATTGCCTATGGCATATATTAGATGTTTACATAATTTATTATCATTCGTATCTCCGCTATTCTTTGGTATATCTGGAAGTATCCCGCTTTCTTCTCCATCCGTATAAATATTATGTAATCCTGTTAAGCTGTACGCCTTTTTCATGGACGCATATGCCCTTGTGGTCCCTTTTTCCTTCGCATATCGGCACACATCGGAATCAGCCATAAAACAGTGCACCCTGCCCCCAAATTCCCGGAGCTTGTTCTTATTGATCCCTGTCAGGGCCATATTGGTATCGGTTATGATATCCGCCCCTCCCGATATGAGCTCCCTAAGGATCCCTGCTGCCCCGTATGAGAACTCCAGAGTGGTGGCGTAGTCAAGATCCGCTGTGGTATGGATGCATCGGTATACTATGCTTTTGATGAGAGGTGCCTGCTCTTTATCTTTTTCCGGCAAATCAAAAGGCACAGAAATATTCTGTGCCTTTAATCTTTCCTCGATTATCTCAAAGCTTCTTTTCTCGATATCGTCGGGTCTTATGATCTCTATGGTTGACATAAAGTATTAGTCCTTCTTTATAAGCAGTGATTCCCCTGTCATCTCCTTCGGTATGGGCATATCCATTATCTGAAGCAGAGTAGGTGCGATATCACAAAGCTTTCCGCCCTCTCTCAGAGTGTATTCCGGATCATAGTTGAACAGTATGAAGGGAACAGGATTTGTGGTATGTGCCGTATGAGGCTCGCCCGTATCATAGTTTATCATCTGCTCGGCATTACCGTGATCGGCACAGATGAACAATACACCGTTCTTCTCCTTTATTGCCTCCACAGCGCTTCCTACACACTGATCTACCCGCTCTATGGCATTTATTGCCGCATCCAGAACACCGGTATGGCCTACCATATCGGGATTGGCGAAATTAATGATGATCACGTCATACTTATCGGATCTTATAGCTTCATTAAGCTTCTCGGATACTTCGGGAGCGCTCATCTCAGGCTGAAGGTCGTAGGTTGCGACGGAAGGAGAATTAACAAGTATCCTGTCCTCTCCCTCATTGGGCTCCTCTATGCCGCCGTTAAAGAAGAAGGTCACGTGGGCGTATTTCTCGGTCTCTGCAAGCCTTAACTGCTTCAGGTTGTTGTCAGCCAGATATTTGCCCAAAGTATTGGTTATCTCTTCCTTTTTGAACGCCACGAACTTGTTGGGTATGGTCTCGTCATAATCCTTAAAGCACACGTATGTGAGAGGCATGAAACCATTGGCCCTCTTCAGATACTTGATGCATTTCGTATCCGAAGCATCACCGCTCTGTGCGTTTATATCATCATCGGTAAAGCAGAATGCCTTTGTTATCTCCCTTGCCCTGTCGGGACGGAAATTAAAGAATATAACCGAATCGTCGGGCTTGACCACGGATACCGGTGAGCCGTCTTTATTTACTATCACGGTAGGGATCACGAACTCATCCGTTACATCCTTATCATATGAATCCTGCATAGCCTGTATGGGATCCTCTGCCTTAATGCCTTCTCCCTTTACCAGGCTGTCATATGCAAGCTGGATACGATCCCAGTTATTATCCCTGTCCATGGCATAATAACGTCCGGAAAGGGAGGCTATCTTACCTACTCCGATCTCATCCATCTTATCCTTGAGTTCCTGCAGGTATCCTTTACCTGATGCAGGGGGTGTATCTCTTCCGTCGAAGAAGGGGTGTACATATACCCTCTCAAGTCCCTCTCTCTTGCACATTTCGATCAGGGCATACAGATGAGTGTTGTGGCTGTGCACGCCTCCGTCTGATAAGAGTCCCCAGATGTGCAGATCCGAGTTCTTTTCCTTGCAATTGTTTATCGCCCTCAGCAATTCCTCATTCTTGAAGAATACGCCCTCCTGGATATATTTGGTTATGAGGGTGAGATCCTGATATATGATACGGCCGGAGCCTATATTCATATGTCCCACTTCCGAATTACCCATCTGTCCGTCGGGAAGTCCGACAGCAAGTCCTGATGCAAATCCCTTCTTAAAGGGGCATTCCTTCATCAGTCTGTCCATGACAGGGGTCTTTGCCATATAGATAGCATTTGCTTCATGGATGTCCGACATTCCATAGCCGTCGAGCACCATCAATACTACAGGTTTCTGTTTCATTGATCTGTCTCCTTATCTATGATCATAGATCATGTATTAGTGATGTTTTATTTCTTCAGGAATCGCCCGTTCTCGTAGCAAAAGCCCGCATCCTCAAGCTTTTTCCTGACCTCTTGCGCATCAAAGCCTTCGCTTGCGGCCATATCCTCAAGGTCCTCATACTTGTCCCGAAGACCTGTATTGATATAACTGAAAAGCATGTTTACATCGCCTATCAGCATGTTATCCTCCGAAAAGCTTCATATCATCTGCCATCATCAGGTATAACGGTTCTTAAATACCCGAGCCCAAAGCCCTCCCGCTCATCCCGTCGAGGCATCTGAAAGAGTATATCATAACGTTTAGGATATTTCCAACATGACAGAAGCCCCGGAATGTCCTTATTCCTTATGTATCTGCCGCTTCAGGCTCTGCATTGTCGAAAAATCTTATGCTTAAGACATTGAGTCCGATTATGTTCTGGTATGTCATCTCGTCGGCGATATTGTTTATCATCCTGATCCCGATATTCTTGGCAGGATCCTCCCCCGACAGCAGCTGCGCCATCTCCATGGGGTCAAAGGGAATACAATCATCCTTGATCCTGAGCAGCACTCCCTCTTCCTTTATTATGGTCCTTACCTCAACTATATGCTTCTTATTGTCTCCAAGGAATCCGTGATTTACCACATTTCCGGCCATTTCCTCCAGACCCAGGGCCGCATAATACGCCCGCTTCCTTTCCATCCCGTGACCAAGGCAGAACTCCTGTACCCTGGATGAAGTCTTTACCACATCATCCATATCCTCGATCATAAGAGCGAGCCTGTCCTCATCCCTCACTCCGAAATCCCTGCTAAGGAGCATCCAGCCGTCAGCATCCGAAGGGATACCCTTCGTCCGGATGATCACATAGATCACGGACAAAAGCAGCGTCAGGATCATACCTATGGGATTGGAGATCCATATGCCCAAAGCCCCCAAAAGGGGAGCCAGTATAACGGTAGGGATCAGCGTAGAGACAAGTCCGTCAAATACAGACAGGACGTTCACATACAGATTGTGTCCTGTCGCCTGGAAGTAGTCGGCTATAGTGCAGCAGAACACGATAAGCGGTATGCAGAAGGAAAAAACTGCAAACAGGCTTCTGCAGTAGCCGTATGCAACGGATGCAGTATCCGGGAAGAATATACTTGAAAGATACGAAGACAGCAGTAACACCAGAACTGATATTCCCAGGGAGAGCGGAAGTGTCTTTACCATGGCGATCTTCACAAGTCTCTTCAGTGAGTCCCTGTCCTCCTCTCCGTAGGCAACACTGCAAAGCATCCTGAATGTGGCGGCGATGCCCAGGGCAAATGACGTGAACAGCCCTCTTATCATATCAAGAGCGGCCTGAGCTGAAAGACCGTCATTCCCGGTATATTTAAGCAATATCCGGTTCATGATCATGGCCCTGAACGACAGACAGAACATCAGCATCGCTCCCGGAAATCCTATCTTGATGACAGGCCATACAAGGCTCCAGTCTATATCCCTTATACTCAGCTTGAACTGGGATCTGCCACGCATATAGTAGGTTGCCAGTATCAGGTAATAAACCCAGTTGCTTATGGATGTGGCAAGTGCAAGGCCGAAAACACCCATGTCAAACACCATTACAAAAACGATATCCGTTACAATATTGGTTATGAGCATCCCGGCTATACCTATGTAGCCCAGCTTATTCTGTCTCTCCATCTGGAGGAAGGCCGCTGTCTGCTGCGACAGGATCAGTGGGATGATACCGATGGAATAACCCATAAGATATATGATAAGATTCCCTCTAAGCTCACTGCTGGCTCCCAGTATATCCGCTATAACCCTCGGAAACGCCGCGCCAAATACCGTGAATAAGACTCCAAAGAGCAGGGAAAGGGTCATATCGAGCGAATAGACCACGTTGGTCTTTTTAACGTCACCGCTTCCCATGGCTCTGCCGCACAATACCGAAGAGCCTCCCAGCAGCACAGAAGAGGTAGCATTTATCAGATTAACAAAGGAATAAGAAAGCCCTACCACACCAACGCTGCCGGCATCTATGCATCTGCCTGCCACTGTACCGTCAACGATGGAATTGATTGCTCCCATTGCAACTATCATGATCTGCACCGGCAGCAGTTTGAAGAACAGGCGCGTAAGTACGTCGTTTTTCCCGCCGGTCTTGTTTATTCTGCTATCATCCGTCATCTGTCCTATACTCTCCCCATTAACATACCGCCGCTTCGGTATGTGTTTTTGTATCGTAACAGCCAGGGTTATATCAACTGCCATGCCATCTGCGCTATG
>JAEEGL013643346.1_pt1 | contig 17577 bp, 16 predicted proteins | sample 9134231 | NCBI WGS metagenome assembly JAEEGL01 (sample SAMN16246548, study PRJNA631951) | gut metagenome | biome: gut microbiome; feature: rumen; material: fiber-attached | host: Bos | place: Iran: Karaj | collected 2018-10 | reverse complement strand
TATGGTGGCACCTATGCCGCTGCTGCCGTGGGTGAGGTCAATGTTACAACGAAGATGAAGGAGGTCGGAGCCGTAATTGGTGGCGAAGGCAATGGTGGTGTTATCTATCCTGAGAGTCACTATGGCCGTGATGCCCTTGTAGGCATTGCCCTCTTCCTGACCTCTTTGGCAAAGAAGGGATGTACTGTCAGCCAACTGCGCAGCACATTCCCCGACTACCAGATTGCCAAGAACCGCATTGACCTCACTCCTGATACCGATGTCGATGCTATTCTGGTGAAGGTGAAAGAGATGTTTTCGGGTGATCCCTCTGCACAGGTTAACGACATTGATGGTGTGAAAATAGACTTCCCTGATTGTTGGGTTCACCTGCGCAAGTCGAATACCGAGCCCATCATCCGCGTTTATAGCGAGGCGTCCACGATGGAAACTGCCGACGAGTTGGGCAAGCGCCTTATGAAGGTGGTTTATGATATGCAGTAACTATAAATTGATGCCGTAGTTCTGCTTTACCTCGCTCATCACGAACGTGCTCTCGATGGAGGAGAGACTCTCGATTTCACCCAGTTTGTTGAGCACAAATTCCTGATATTGTTTCATGTCTCGGGCGCGTACCTTTAGTAAATAATCGTACGCGCCTGATGTATTGTAGCACTCCGTTACCTCAGGGATGCGCTGGATACGCCGTACGAAGGCATCGGCAATTTCATGGTTAATCTGCTTCAGTTTAACCTTGCAGAATACCAAGAGCCCTTGGTTTAGTTTCTCGGGATTAAGCACGGCTACATACTTTTTGATATAGCCTTTTTTTTCTAGACGCTTTTGGCGTTCGAAGACAGGGGTTGGGCTTAAGTGTACTGCATCGGCCAGCTCCTTGGTGGTCAGTTTCGCATTTTTTTGCAGTGTTTTTAGGATCAACAGATCCGTTTCATCTAGTTTTTCAGCCATGATTCAGAGTTTTTTTCTGTTTGGGTGCCTAAAATGGGCTATTTTTGGAATATTGTTCTATTCGGTTTACAAAATTAGGTATATTTTCTGAATTATGCAAGAAGTTTGGATGATATTTCCAAAGTATGTACCTTTGCAACCAGAAAAAGAAACAAATAGTATTCACAAATAAAAAGAGAAAGGAAAAGAATTATGGCACAGAACAAGAACTATCGTTTTGAGACACTGCAACTCCATGTAGGCCAAGAACAGGCTGACCCTGCTACTGATGCGCGCGCCGTGCCCATTTATCAGACCACCTCATACGTGTTCCACAACTCACAGCATGCCGCAGACCGCTTTGGCCTTCGCGATGCTGGTAATATCTATGGTCGTTTGACCAATTCAACGCAGGGCGTTTTTGAGGAACGTGTTGCCGCCCTTGAGGGCGGTGTGGCTGGATTGGCTGTAGCCTCCGGTGCAGCTGCTATCACCTATGCTTTGCAGAATATTGTACAGTCTGGTGATCACATTGTCGCTGCCGACAACCTCTATGGCGGTTCCTACAACCTCATTACCCATACGTTGGCAACACAGGGCATCACAAACACCATTATTAATGTGAACGACCTCGATGCCCTTGAAGCAGCCATCAAGCCTAATACTAAGGTGGTCTATGCTGAGACTTTCGGAAATCCCAATAGTGACGTGCTCGACCTCGAAGGAGTGGCAGCTGTTGCTCACAAGCACGGCATTCCATTTATTGTGGACAATACGTTTGGTACACCTTATTTAATTAGACCTTTAGAGCATGGAGCTGATATCGTAGTTCACTCTGCCACGAAGTTCTTGGGCGGTCATGGCTCAAGTCTTGGAGGTGTTATTGTCGACGGTGGTAAGTTTGGCTGGAAAGCCAACCCCGACAAGTTCCCCACGTTGGCCAAACCAGATCCCTCGTACCACGGCATCGTTTTTGCTGACGCTGTAGGTGCTGCTGCCTACGTCACCCGCATCCGTGCCGTCATCCTGCGCGATACCGGTGCTGCTATCTCGCCTTTCAATGCTTTTATCTTGTTGCAAGGTGTTGAGACACTGAGCCTGCGTGTAGAGCGCCATGTTGAGAATGCGCTGAAGGTGGTTGACTTCCTCAGCAAACATCCCAAGGTGGCAAAGGTCAACCACCCCGCTCTGGAGAGCCATCACGACCATCAACTCTATAAGAAGTACTTCCCCAATGGTGCCGGCTCAATATTTACTTTCGAGATTAAGGGAGGGCAGGAAGAAGCTTGGAAGTTTATCGATGCCTTGAAGATATTCTCGCTGCTAGCCAATGTGGCCGATGTGAAGAGTCTGGTGATTCATCCTTACACCACCACTCACTCACAGCTATCGCCCGAGGAACTGGCTGAACAGCACATTACACCTGCTACCGTACGCCTTTCGATTGGTACCGAGCACGTCGATGATATCATCGACGATCTTGCTCAGGCGCTAGATCAGATATAAGAAGACTAAATCTTATTAATGTCCACGTATCCGTGCATCACCGCATAAATGGTGAGTGCGGATACGCTTTTTATGCCCAGTTTGTCCATGATGTTCTTGCGGTGGGTAATTACCGTTGATAGGCTGATGTTTAGTTTGTCAGCCACCTCCTTGTTGATGAGTCCCTGGACAATCAACGCCATCACCTCGATTTCACGATCGCTTAGCACACGCTGTTGCAACACCCGAGGCATGGGAGGCAGATTCTTGCCACCGCCATGAGCGTGCTGCTCCAGTTGCAACAGGCTGCGTACCAACTCCTGCTCTGACTGGTTGATAAACAGGCAGTGGAAGTCTGACAATTGCGTGTCGTCCTGTCGTGACAGTGTCAGTACAATGGTTTTCCGGCGTTGCTCCAGAAAGAACGGGCGATGTGCCAACAACAGATCCATCGACACAAAATAGTGGAAATACACATCCTTGTTACTCGATTCGAACGCGTCATACGAACTAAAGATATCGATTGTCAGGATGGGCATAACGTTTAGCAGCAATTGCTTCAACCCCATCATTGACAGTGTATTCGAGTCGATGATAGCTATCCGAGGACGTTGGTGATTTGTGGGCATTTGGTTCATTACGGCTGCAAAGGTACAAAAAAAACATGAATCTTTGTACTTATTTCATTTTTTATTCGTAATTTTGCAGTGTCATGTTAAAAAAAAGATATATATTAGCTATTTTCATGCTCTTTGCTAGTCTGCAAATTCAAGCCCAGAAACGCTCTTGGATAGGCAGATTGCTAGGTACTGTGCGCGATTTTATGGACTCTGCTACCATCAGTGGCATTGACAGTAACTATATTGTAGCTCCCAAGCAGCCTTGGCAGCTTATGGCACGCTACAATATGAACCAAATGGATATCATGATGGACAGTCATTTCGGAGGTCCTGCCGATATTTCTCTGACCGACCTCGATATCAGTGCACGTATTCAGACCCCCGTTAATCATAATGTCGATCTCTGGGTCGGCTATCGGGGTTTTGGCATCGGTTACTCCTTTGAGACGGGCCCTACCAATGGCTCGCTCTTCACTATCAGTGCTTCTGGAGGCGTCTACAGCATCAATCTGAGACTTCGTAATTTCAAGACCAATAAGGTCAATGCATACATCAATGGTACAGACGAAGGTGACCGGTACGACCATTGGCACAGAGATGTCGAGTTGGCCAAACCCATTCATGTTCGTTCGCTCATCATTGATTCCTATTTCATGTTTAATGGTGAGCGTTTCTCCTACTGTGCTGCCTACGACCAGTCTGTTATGCAAATCCGTTCGTCTGGATCATTCATGGTTGGTGCTATGTGGCATGATACCAAAATCAGCTATGACTCAGATGAGAACGCATCATTTATCCAGGCCATGCACGATATAGGCTCTATCAATGTCATGCAGGGCAGTTTGGGCGCTGGCTATGCCTACAACTGGGTACCCATGCGTAATATGCTCGTCAATGTGATGTGCATGCCGATGGTCACTATTTATAATCGCCAGAAGATGACTTTCTATGACACCAATGTCGATTATGACTCCGAAAGTTATGATAACGACTATATACATGAGCGCTCCTCATCCATGAATAATAGTGGCTTCATGTTTATGCTCAATACCCGCATGTCGTTCACTTACTACTGGAAACGTACCTTCTTTGGTGTTCATGGCCAGTGGGATCGTTTCCCCTACGATCATGGCAGCGGTGGTAGCGGCAGTGTCACCGACTGGTTCGTTAAAGCTGCTTTCGGTGTGCGGTTCTAAAATATATTAAAGTTGAACTATAAAAAGCACTGCCTCATGGTGGGGCAGTGCTTTCTTTGAATATTCAAATAATGCGAGATAGTTTCTTATTTTATCTCAAACAGGTTGAAGAAACCTGTCATCATGAATACTTTCTTGATCTCTTCGTTAATGTTCTCGATAATTACTTTTCCGCCTTTAGCTGCAGCCTCTTTGCGGATAGTAAGGAAGAGACGCAAACCCGAGCTGCTGATATATTCCAAATCCTTGCAATCAAGGGTGATCACTTGGTCTGCATGCTCCAGCAGTGGTGCAATCTCCTGCTGGGCCTTAACGGCAGCGGGCGTGTCGAGACGTCCGGATACTGTGGAGAGGATGCCTTGCGGCTGTTCTTCGATATTAAAAATCATTGTTATTGAGGTTGTGTTGTGAGTTGTTTTTTCAATGTCAGCACGTTCTTACCGTCCTTGTAAGCATATTCAATGCTATCCATCAGCTGGCGTACCAAGAAAATTCCAAGTCCGCCAATAGGGCGTTCTTCAGCAGAGAGCGTTGTATCTGCCTCTTTCTTCTTGGTGGGATCGAAAGGTGTTCCGCAGTCGGTCAAGACAAATTGCAGCCACTGGTCGGTGGCAGTAACATCAATGATGACGTTGCCCTGCTCACCTTGAGGATAGGCATACTCCATCACGTTGACTACGGCTTCTTCGATGGCCAGATTCAGGCTCATGGTTAGCGACATGTCGAGACCGATCTCTTCAGCCACGCTGTCAATAAACACGTTGAGCTCTGGAATAGTCTCCACATCGTTAGGCAGTGTCAGACTGCGCTGCAGCCTGACATCGCCTAAGTTGTGTTGAACGGGTGTTGTCATTGTCTGATTACAGAATAATTACTTGATAAGAGCTTTGCGAGCTGCCTGGATCTCGTCTTTCATCTCGTCAAACTGAGACTTCAGCTCGTCAACAGAAGTGGCATTCAGGTGCTCCAGAGGAGCGATGGCTTCAGCAACAGGACGGATGTCCGGATCGTACTGAGACAGACGGTTGGTAGCGTCAAGAATCAGAATGATACGGAAAGTTACGTTGGCAGCAGCCTCGTCGGTGAATGTGCTCAGGAACTTGTCCTTGTTCTGGCTAACTACATAGAGCTGCTCTACAAGAGCTGCAGAAGCAATCTGCCAGAAATAGTTGATGCGAGCGTTCTTCTCCATAGCATCATAGAGCTTTGAAGAGGTCTCAAAGATAGAGCCAGTGTCCTCTATGGCCTTGAATGAAGGATCATCAATATCGGCAGCCAGTTTGGTGATGGCCTTGTCATAGTCCTCGACGGGCATCTCATAGAGTGAAGCGATACGCTTGTCAACATTCAGTGCGCTCAGTACACGATACTTTTCAGCCAGTGTGGTTGCTTCCTCGCTTACATTGGGGCTGAGCAGATAGTCAGGCTTAACCTGCTTCTCCTCCTTGGTGAGTGTAACACCGCCATTGTTCTCCTTGAGGAAAGAGGGCTGTTCCATCTTGCTGAATTCTGCAGCGATACTGTCGAAGTGCATCTTGATGCTGGCCTCGATCTGCTCCTGTTCGAAACTCTTCAGAGAATCAGAATCCTCAACGTTGTTAGCACTCTTGTTCCCTCCGCATGCTGCGAAGGCTACGGCTGCAACAGCCAGAATAAATACTTTCTTCATTGTTTTAAATGTTTTGTTATTTGTTGATGTTTAATTATGTTGTTTCTTAATTAGGATGCATTGTCTTTGCGGATATATCGCCCTGGGCAGTCGGTGAGCAGTAGAATGATACCGACTATGCTCATGAGCAACATGATAGAAATGTTGTACCATAGTGTCTTGATATGCCAAGAGCCTATCACCTTCTCGCTGGCATAGAATGGGGCTCGTCCACAGGTGCTGAAAGGCGTTAGGAAGATAAGTCCTGTACGTGGCACAAGGGTTTCGTCAATGACATCAACCATGCGTTTCTGATCGGCACCTATCACGCAGTCTTCAAGTTTCAGATTGTAGTTGTCGCGCTTGAGTTGTAGCACGCCCTCCTTCTTGTAGTCCTTGATGAGGCTGCTCATTTTGTCATTAATCTGCAGAGCCAGTTTGTTGCTACGCTTAGCCAGCAGATGTTCGGCTTCCTGCATATAATCATAAAGCGACTGGTAGCTGTAGTCCCCCTGATAGGGCTTCATGTCGCAGAATGCAGTCAGTCTAGGCAGATTCTTGCGGATTACGGCGATGTGATCAACGTCGCTTTCCTTGCCGCGTTTCTTATTGTCAGCCATTGTTTCCAACTGCGACTGCAACTCGTACAGATATCCTATGTTGAAGAACTGATTTTCATATTTTTGCTTGTCCAGCTCGAAGAAATTCTTCTCATAGTCGTTGTCGGTAAACGAAGTGACTGCTATGGCTTCATAGGCCCAGCGCGAGGGGATAATGTCACCGATGACGGGTACATTGCCTGTAGTGCTCTTGGGTGTCAGATCAGAGAAACTGACCACAAGTCCGCAGAGTAGAATCTGAGGGATAAGCAGCATGGGGATGCTGATGTAGATAGCCACAACAGAGTTCAGACATTGCGAGAGAAGCAGTCCTGTGAGGTTGGCAAGGAAAGCTGTCACAAATAGTACGAGCCACCAGGTTGAAAAGAGCCCATGGATACCCATCATCGTGTTTCCAACGAGGATGAAGAGTAGTGTCTGTAAGAGTGATACTGCTCCCATAAAGACAATTTTGGACCAGATGTAGCTGCCATACGACAGGTGCAGGAAACGTTCGCGCTTCAACAGTGCACGGTCTTTGATGATTTCCTCTGCACTGCCGCTCATACCCGTGAATGTGGCTACGATGACAGCCATGAAGAAATAGCTCACCAGATTCTTGTTGTCCATCACACTATAGCCTTCGGGTGGTGCAAAACGGGTGAGATAACCGCAGACGAGTGCTAGCAGCGGGGCTTGCAGCAGTGCGATGCACAAATATTGTGTGTTAGTAATCTTAGTCTTGATGTTACGACTGAGGAAGATGGCAAACTGCTTCAGAGCGCCAGGCTTCTTTTGGTCGGAGTGGGGCACATCACTGATAGTCACATCGGGCAATGGCTTGCGGCTCTTGAGATATAGCTCGTGCCACTCCTGTGGTGTCATCTTGCGCTCGTCAGAAACTTCACCACTGCTGTTGAGGGCTTTCTCGTCAATGATGTTGAGCACAATCTCTGGGTTCACATTGCCACAAGTTGGACAGGCACTGGTCTCAGCATCGGCATAATTGGCTGCTTCCTTGAAATAAGTGACAGCATCAATGGGGTTGCCGTCAAAAACAGGATAACCACCCTTATCGAGCAACCACAGACGGTCGAAAAGCTTGTAGACATCGCTCGATGGCTGGTGGATGTTGACTACAATGAGCTTACCTTTCAGTGTCTGCTCTTTGAGGAGGTTGATAACCTTCTCAGTATCTGCTGACGAGAGTCCCGAGGTAGGTTCATCGAGGAAGAGTACGGCAGGCTCACGTATCAGCTCCAATGCGATGTTTAGACGTTTGCGCTGTCCACCAGAGATAAATTTGTTGATGGCCGATCCCACCTTTAAGTCCTTAGCAGCGTCGAGTCCTAAATCCTTCAGCGTCTTCATCACGCGGTGATCCATCTCAGCGTCAGACATGCCCTCGAAGCATAGCTTTGCGGTGTACCAAAGGTTCTGATAGACAGTAAGCTCCTCAATGAGCAAGTCGTCCTGAGGCACAAAGCCGATGAGGGCTTTGGCACGAGGTTCGTTGATATTATGACCATTGATGGTGATAGTGCCCTCTTGAGGTGTTAGGCTGCCGTTGAGCAATGAGAGTAGAGTGGTCTTTCCCGTTCCAGAGCCACCCATGATGGCCAGCAATTCACCATTGCGCAGCGTGAAACTGAGGTTGTGCATGCCATTGTCACTGTTCGGAAAGCGGAAGTTGATGTCGCGACCACAGAACTCGACAGCCTGTGCGGTGTCCTGCTCCTTGTTGTATTCGCTATAGATTGACGAGTAGTAAACGGGGCGCCCGTCACTGCCTTTGAGAACACTGCTCTGCAGCCATACCTGATAGGCACCAGGCAGTACGGGTACATCATTGAGTAGCACCTTGTCGTTGCCGTCGTAGGTAAACAGGAGAAGACCGGAGACGGTGTCATAGAGCGTCTTCAATTGTCCCTCAAAGCCTTCAAGCTTGTGAATCTTAACATGCTCTGTGGGGCAATTGTTTACAAAGTCGTAGAAGTCCTGATACTGGCTTTGTGGGATAAAGAACTTCTCGGCCATTGTATCGAACATCGCATATTTCTGGATGCCGTCGTAGGCGCAGAATTCCATCAGACGCAACAGCAGCAGGGCTTCTTCATTGGCTTGTATCTTGCCATGCAGGTTCGAACAGATTCCGCTGACAGTGTCCTGGGTGTCCAGGTCATCAGTCATCTCATAGGCCATGCGCATGTCGCTATAGAGATCGAGGTAGATGTCGATGTTACGGATGCCGAAATGGCGACGCAGATAATTGACGAGCATCTGTTTGGCTCGTGTCTCATCCACCTGTTCTTCTTTGCCAAAGAGGGCAAATAAGCTAATGAAACTGGAAAGTATAATATCTGTCATCTCGTCGTCTCTCTATTCTTAGTTATATGCGGCATGCCATAATAACTTTGCAAAATTATGAAAAATCTCTGACTACCTCTTATTAAAGATGTTAAAAAAATCTAAACGCCTTTCATTCTACCCTTGCTCTTATTAACTTTGTACCCAATTTAGAACGAAATGGTACAGAAAAGACTCTTTTTAAACATTCTCATGATAGGTTTCTCGCTATTGGCGATGGCCGAGGATCACATGTCGTTTGTGAATATTCCGTTGTCGCTGTCGCCTGCCGACCTGTCTGCCCAACTGGTGGCCAAGGGACTGCGTCAGCAGGATAGTTGTACACTCTCTGGACGTATTGCTGGATTGGACGTCTGGTTGCGCATCGGTGCCAACAAGGATACCACTGGATGCAGCCATCTGATGCTCTCGACGAACAGCCAACAGGGGCTGAACCTAAATGATGACTATACGGCGCTAATGAAGTGGATGCAGCGGCATTATGGCAAACCTACCTGGGAATCGACAGTGCGCAATCATCGTTTTGCACGCTGGTTTGTCGGCTATGATCGCGACATTGTGATGATTGCTACGGCACGACAGACTGTCGAGTTGTGGTTCTATGACAACCACCAGGTGCGAAATGTCGACTACTATGCCATCTTGAAGTATTGCGAACGCTATCCCTCCGACGATGTACCCTACTATACGGCACAGGACTTGGTGACATGGAAAAGTACGGCACCTCCCGAGGTCTCCAAGAAGAAACTATCAAAGCGTCATAAGCGAGAACGCCATCGTTCGAAGAGGGCTGCCAAGCGCCGTCGCCGTCGCTAATTCCTATTCCATGGGGAACAAGCCGTAGAGTTTGGCGTCAATCATGTCTGTTACCTGTTTGAAGTCCTCGGCCCGCTCGCCAAACTTGCAGGTATCGCCCTCGATGATAATCAGCTGTCCCTTATATCCGCTAATCCATTCTTCATAACGTTTCGACAAACCTTCGAGGTAGTCGAGGCGCATGGTCTGTTCGTAGTCACGGCCACGCTTCTGAATCTGTGCTACCAGTGTGGGAATGCTCGAACGGATATAGATCATCAGGTCAGGTAGTTTCACCAGTGACATCATTAGGTCGAAGAGGTCGGTATAGTTGTCAAAGTCGCGATCTGACATCATACCTTGATCATGCAAGTTGGGTGCAAAGATACGGGCATCCTCGAAGATGGTACGATCTTGGATGATGGTATCAGTAGATTTTGAAATCTCTACCACCTCCTTAAAACGCTTGTTCAAAAAGTACACCTGCAGGTTGAACGACCAGCGGGGCATGTCAGCATAGAAGTCGGCAAGGTAGGGATTGTCGTCGACGGGTTCAAAACGGGGTGTCCAACCGTAACGGTGGGCCAGCAATTTTGTTAGAGTGGTCTTGCCACTGCCTATATTTCCTGCTACTGCGATATGCATGATATGTAGTTTTATAGATTAAGCATTAAGAATTAAGTATTGGAAAATAGTCCGAACAGGTCGCTGTCGATGCGGTCGATAATCTTAGCCAAATCCTTCGGATTGTTCAAATAATCCAACTGGTCTTTGTCGACGGTCATCACCTTGCCCCCGTACCTATTATAAATAAAGTCGTCGTAGCGGCGGTTCAGATTCTCAAGGTATTCCAGTTGCATAGTCTGTTCGTAGCCGCGTCCCCGCTTCTGGATGTTACCAACCAGATGGGGCACAGATGCCCGCAGATAAATCATCAGGTCGGGTAGCCTCACACTGTTCATCATTTGTTCAAACAGTTCCATATACGTCTCATAGTCGCGTTGTGACAGGTGCCCCATGTCCTTATTGTTCTCCATGAATACATATACGCCTTCGTAGATGGTACGGTCTTGAATGATGGTGTGGTTGGCTTTTGATATATCCAGCAAGTCGCGGAAGCGCTCTTTCAAGAAATAAACTTCCAAATTAAACGACCAGCGTTGGATATCGCGATAGTAGTCTTCCAGATAGGGATTATGGTCGACGGCCTCGAAGCGAGCCTCCCAACCATAGTGGCGAGCCAGCAGTTCCGTCAGTGTTGACTTTCCGCTTCCGATATTTCCTGCAACAGCAATGTACATTGTCTTAGATTTAATGGCACAAAGGTACAAAATAAAATCGGCAATCAATAAAGATTACCGATTTTAATTAGGCGTTATTTTATTTTTTTAAATATTCTACGACAAGAAACCGAGCAGGGCACCTGCTGCAACTGCCGAGCCGATGACACCAGCCACATTGGGACCCATAGCGTGCATGAGCAGGAAGTTGTGACGATCGTACTCCAGTCCGAGGTTGTTGGAAATGCGTGCTGCCATAGGTACGGCTGATACACCGGCATTACCAATCAGCGGGTTCAGTTTCTTATCCTTCGGCAGGAATAGGTTCATCACCTTGACGAAGCAGACACCACTCATGGTAGCGATAATGAAGGCTCCGGCACCAATGGCAAAGATGTAGATGGTATTCATGGTGAGGAACTCAGAAGCCTGTGTCGAGCAACCAACGGTCAGACCTAGCAACATGACGACGATGTCATTAAGGGCTGCGCCAGCAGTCTTGGCCAGACGGGTGGTCTTACCACTCTCTTTCAGCAGGTTGCCGAAGAACAGCATGCCCAGCAGAGGGAGACCAGATGGTACGATAAATGTCGTCAGCAGGAGTCCGACGATGGGGAACAGGATACGTTCTGTCTGTGACACCTGACGGGCGGGTTTCATCTTGATGAGACGCTCCTTCTTGGTGGTGAGCAGTCGCATGAGTGGTGGCTGGATCAGCGGCACTAGTGCCATATATGAGTAGGCACATACGGCGATAGCTCCCATCAGGTTGGGCGACAGTTTACTACTGAGGAAGATGGCTGTTGGTCCGTCTGCACCACCAATGATGGCGATACCTGCTGCCTGATTGGGCTCAAAGCCCAGTGCCAAAGCAAACATATAGGCACCAAAGATACCAAACTGAGCAGCTGCGCCAATAAGCATCAGTTTCGGATTGGCCAAGAGTGCCGAGAAGTCGGTCATCGCGCCAATGCCCAGGAATATCAGCGGTGGATACCATCCCTGACGAACGCCTTGATAGAAGATGTTGAGTACGGAGTTGTCCTCATAGAGGCCAATCTCGAGTCCGGCATCGGCACGGAAGGGAATATTACCGAGAATGATGCCCAGTCCGATGGGTACGAGCAGTAGGGGCTCGAAGTCCTTTTTGATGGCGAGCCAGATGAAAAAGGCGCCCACGGCTATCATGATGAGGTTGCCTGCCGTCACATTGGCAAAACCAGTGTAGGTCAGGAACTCATTGAAGTTTTCTACGATAAAGTTTGTAAATCCCATAATAGTCAATTATCAATTGTCAATTAACCGATGGTCAGCATCACAGCACCCTCCATGACAGAGTCGCCGGGAGTGACAAGGACGGATGTAACGGTACCTGCAGATTCAGCCTCGATGTTGTTTTGCATCTTCATGGCTTCAAGAACGATGACGATGTCACCAACAGCTACGGTGTCACCCACCTTCACATTGACAGCGTTGATGGTACCAGGCAGAGGAGCCTTGACGGGTGTGCCTGCTCCAGCGGCTGCAGCTGGTTTGGCGGCAGGTTGTGGTTGGGGCGCAGCGGACGGTGCGGGGGTAACGGGAGCTGCGGGCGCAGCAGCGGGTGCAGCAGTAGATCTTTTGGCGGCCAGAGCAGGGTGCTTGGCAGCATTGATAGGTTTCTGCATCTCAATCTCGAATGGGATGCCATTGACGTTGACTTTGGCGATTTTGCCTTCTACTTCAGTGATTTCTACCTCGTAGTCTACACCTTGTACTTTATACTGATATTTTTTCATTGTTGTATGCTGTTTTTGATGAACCGACAGTTAGTGCAGTTCGGGGGTTGTGGGAATGGTGGGAGCGTTGTGCTTAGAGGGGATGAAGGCCTCGTGCAACTGTGTCATCTGGCTGTACTCATCATCCCATCCCGTGTCTTTTGGCTTAATGGTGATGATGCCGCTCTCCACATCGTGGATGTCGTCTTCATACTGGCGCAATGCCAAACCGATAACGGCCATATATACCTCGCGGTCGATACCCTTGGTCTTCAGACCTTCCTGCAGGATGATACCCGTCTTGTGGCCAACCTCCATCGTCTTTTCCACTGTCTTGGTGATGGGCTTGATGGGCTGGTGGTGAGCAACCTTCTTGGCTGTCTCCATGTGTCGCATCAGCAGACCAAAGAGAGTAAAGGTAATCCAGAGCAATGCCAGACAGAAAAAGACGATACTCATGGCCATAATGGCCATACCAAAGCCATAGGGGTCTTCACGCTTGAACTTCTCAATCTTCGACTCGTTGACTGTGGTCATGTTCTCAATACCTGGTGTGACGCGGTCGGCAGACTTTACTTCCCAGTCGGCAGCATTGCCATTGTTAGCGACGCGGGCATACGACTGGTTAGCATCCAAAGCAGGTACGGTGATAGAGTCGATGAGTTGTGTAGCATTGCCGTTATAGAGGGCAATCCATGTAGGCTTACCTGTTTGTACAGGAACAGAGAGATGCAGTGTACCTTGTGCCGGACTTGTGCCCAACTGGAACACGATGAGTTGATGTCCCTTGAGCTCAGTACGGCTGTCACCATTTGGAATGATGCTCATCCGCTTGACACGCTCAGGTACACTCATCTGCTTGTCAAGTACAGAACGGTCGGTGGTGAGATACATGCCACGGATGTTGTATGTGGAGTGAGAGATATTGGCAATCTCCACCCACGCATGCCGTGCGCCATACTCATCAATCAGACTGTTCTCATTGTGTGTCATTACCTCGTTCAGCTTAATGCTGGCATCCATTTGGGCCATCATCGGCAGTGAGGTAAGGACCACGAGTACCCCTGAAAGAAGTCTTAGTTTATTCATTATTATTGATTATTATATAAGTCTGATAAGTCTGATAGGGCTAATGGGTATTTCTATCCACAGAAGAATAGTACGACAATCTGGGCAGTGAAGATGCGCAGGAACATCGATAGTGGATATACTGTTGAATAGCCGATGGCAGGAGCCTCTTTCGAACATGTGCTGTTGGCGTAGGCCAGTGCAGGGGGATCAGTATAGGTACCTGCTATCATACCCATGATGGTGAAATAGTTGAACTTATAGCGCAGACGGGCTATCGGACCAACTATCAGGATAGGAATCACCGTGATAATGAAACCTGTCAAGACATAGAGCAGTCCATTGCCCTCGACGACTGTCGAGAAGAAGGAGGCCCCCGCCTTGATACCTACTGATGCTAGGAACAGCACCAGTCCAATCTCGCGTAACATCATGTTAGCCGAGGTGGTGGTATAAGTCACAAGATGCATCTTATAGCCATAGCGACCAATGAGAATGGCGATAATCAGTGGACCGCCAGCCAAGCCGAGCTTTACGGGAACAGGCATACCGGGAATGGCGATAGGCAGAGAACCGAAGATGAGGCCCAGGAAGATACCCACAAAGATAGTGGCGATGTTGGGCGCATCCAGACGACGGACACTGTTACCCATTTTGTTGGCCACGCGGTCAACAGCATCTTCAGGACCTACGACCATGATCTTGTCGCCCACCTGCAGGGGCAGAGTGGGAGAGGCGAAGATGTCCATACCCTGACGGGTGACACGTGTCACGTTAACGCCGTGCATGCTTGAGAAATGCATCGAAGCCAACGACTTACCATTGATCTTCGGATTGGTGATAATGATTCGCTTGCAGGCCAGTGGCTGGTCTTGCTGCTCGAAGTCGATGTCAAGCTTAGGACCGATGAAGGCGGTGATGGCCTCCTGGTCGGCTTCGGCACAGACAATGAGCATCTGGTCACCCATGTGGAAGACTGTATTTCGGTTAGGTATCGACAGTTCGCCTTCATGAACAATGCGCGAGCAGACAAAGTCGCGGTTCAGGAATTCATGTACTTGAAAGAGTGTCTTGCCCTCCAGGTATTTGTTGGTGACTTCCAGGTGCATCTTGTAGGGCTTCTTGGTGGCTTTCGTCTCCTCCATCGCCTTCAGCTGCGCTTCCTCGTTCTCCAGTTTCACCTTACAGATATACCTTATTAGTATAGTAGCACCAATGATGCCCAGCACACCGAGCGGATAGGCGCAGGCATAAGCCGAGGCAATCTGTGGGGCATCCTGTCCGAAGACACTGCCCAGAGCTTCGTTGGCAGCACCAAGACCAGGGGTGTTGGTGACGGCACCATACAATGTACCGATCATCATCGGCAGGTTGTTCTTGTCTGAAGTGTCAAAGAAGAGATAGTAGCAAGCAAACATGACGAGAATGTTGAGCATGATAGCCGTCGTTGACAGCAGGTTCAGTTTGACGCCTGCCTTGCCAAAGCTCTCAAAAAAACCAGGACCTACCTGCAAACCAATCATGAAGACGAAGAGAATCAGTCCGAAGTCTTGGATAAATGTCATGATGGGTGTCGGAGCTGTAAAACCGACATGTCCAGCTACGATGCCAGCGAACAACACAAAAGTAACGCCGAGTGAGATCCCTCCAATTTTCAGTTTCCCCAGATAAACACCGGCTGCTATCACTACGGCATAAAGCAGCACGATGTGTGCCACCGAGTCGGTGGCGGTAAATAAATTAGTTAACCATTGAAATGATTCCATATACCTATTATTTATATTTGCGTGCAAAGGTAGTAATTTATTGCGCAATACGTGCAGGTTTGTGCAACTATTTTTTGTAAATATGAAATATTTATAAATTTCTTCGTTAGTTCAAAAATATTTCTTATCTTTGCAGTTCAGTTTTTGCAACTTAAAACAACTTATATAATAAACACATTATTTTTATGGCTAACAAAGAAAAACTCTTCAGCGAGTTCCAAGCGCCAACCAGGCAAGAATGGTTGGACAAGATTGAAGTGGACCTGAAAGGCGCCGACTTCCAGAAACGACTCGTATGGAGAACCAATGAGGGATTTAATGTACAACCCTTCTATCGCCGTGAGGATCTGCAGGATCTCAAGGCCGTGAACTCGCTGCCAGGCGAATTCCCCTATGTACGTGGTAACAAGGCAGACAACAACCTGTGGTTCGTGCGTCAGGATATCGTCGTCAGCGATGCCAAGGCAGCCAATGCCAAGGCACTGGACATTCTGAACAAGGGTGTTGACTCGCTGGGATTCAAGATTTCCGGCAAGGATGTGAGCAAGGAGTTCATCGCCACGCTGTTGGATGGCATCGAGCCCCAGTGCGTCGAATTGAACTTCAAGACCTGTCAGCGCCATTGCGTAGAGCTGGCTGAAGTGCTGGTGGCTTACTTCAAGGGTAAGAATTGTCCGCTGGCTGAACTGAAGGGTAGCATCGACTTCGACCCCATCAGCAGGATGATGTGCAAGGGCAAGGATGTTACTGCCGTACTGGAGCAGGCCAAGCCCCTCATCGAGGCGCTGAAGGAACTCCCTGGCTATCGTTGCATCAATGTCAACAGTGTCGCCTTGAACAATGCCGGTGCCTATATCTACCAGGAGCTGGGTTATGCTTTGGCTTGGGGTGCTGAGTATCTGAATGTGCTCACCGAGGCAGGTGTCAGTGCTTGTGACGCTGCCAAGCGCATCAAGTTCAATATGGGCGTTTCCGAGAACTACTTCATGGAGATTGCCAAATTCCGTGCTGCCCGTATGCTGTGGGCACAGATTGTTCGTCAGTTTGTCGGTGACGAGGCCCTGAAGTGTACCTGCTCACAGATGCACGTTTGTGCCATCACCTCTGAGTATAACCAGACCTTGTTCGACAGTTATGTCAACCTGCTGCGTTCGCAGACCGAGACGATGTCGGCTGCATTGGCCAATGTTGAGTCTATCGTGGTTACACCGTTCGACAAGCCTTACGAGCAGCCGACAGAGTTTGCTGAGCGTATTGCCCGCAACCAGCAGTTGCTGCTGAAGGAAGAGGCACACTTCGACAAACTCGTCGATGTGGCTGGCGGATCATACACCATCGAGCATCTTACCGATGCTATCGCTCAGGAAGGCTGGAAGCTGTTCCTCGCTGTCGAGGAGGCTGGCGGTTTCCTGACTGAGGTGCTGAAGGGCAACATCGTCAACGCCATCAATGCCTCTAACGACAAGCGCCATGCTGCTGCAGCCACCCGTAAGGAGTTTATCTTGGGTACCAACCAGTTCCCCAACTTTACCGAGACCAGCGAGGGCAAGCAGCCTGTGGCTTGTGCTTGTGGCTGCGCCTCAGGTCCCGAGGCTGGCGAAATGCCTCAGCTCAACAAGGAGCGCCTGGCTTCAGAGTTCGAGACCCTGCGCCTCGCTACTGAGAAGGCTCAGAAGCAGCCCGTTGCCTTTATGCTGACCATTGGCAACCTGGCCATGCGTCAGGCTCGTGCCCAGTTCTCCTGCAACTTCCTTGCTGCTGCCGGCTACAAGGTGGTGGACAACCTCGGCTTCAAGACTGTCGAGGAGGGTGTTGATGCTGCTCTGAAGGCTAATGCCGATATCGTGGTCATCTGTTCTTCAGATGATGAGTATGCTGAGTACGCTATCCCCGCCTTCCAGTATCTCAACGGCCGCGCCTTGTTCATCGTGGCTGGTGCTCCCGCTTGTTCGGAAGACCTCAAGGCCGCCGGTATCGAGAACTTCATACATGTTAAGTCTAACCAGCTCGAAACGCTCCGTGCGTACAATGCTAAACTCGGAATCTAATTATGGCACGTAAGAATTTTA
>JAEEGL010753996.1_pt1 | contig 17577 bp, 18 predicted proteins | sample 9134231 | NCBI WGS metagenome assembly JAEEGL01 (sample SAMN16246548, study PRJNA631951) | gut metagenome | biome: gut microbiome; feature: rumen; material: fiber-attached | host: Bos | place: Iran: Karaj | collected 2018-10 | reverse complement strand
TAAAATTATGGGAAATTTATTGCATTTATAATTCTTATATGTTATAATATTTTTAAATCATTTGAACTCATACAAGGAACTGTCCCCTGTATGATATATGGCTAAATTGGAGGAGAAATGATTATGGTAAAAAAAATATTAAAATATAATTTATCTGAACATAGGAAAAGTTCAATCCATACATTGTTAGCTATTATAATATTATTATTTTTATTAAGTTTTGCTTTCTTTTCAACGGAAACGAATTATAAAATATTACAATTAACAGGAGTTTACTCGATATTTATTGCAATTTCTATATTTATATCGAATATTACAAAATTATATATCGAAAATGCTGTTATTAATGATATGATATTGCTCATAAAGAAAAATGGTAAAATGTATGATGGAAAACTAATTAAAACAATTAAAAAAATTAATTGGTTCGGCTCTAATTTTTATATATTTAAATATATTGCTGTCGTTGAATGCGAAAAAGGCGTGTATGAAACAGGATATTTTCTAAAAGACCCAATTAAATACAAAGAAAACAGCATTTTTAAGGTCTATATTTTAAATGACTATGTTTATATTGAAGTCAAATAATTTTGCCATACAGAGGGACGGTTAGTGTGAATATCCCCGTCAGCAACACTATTTATAATAAATACATAAGTAGTGCGGGTGAAAATCTTGAATACAATATGAGCTTTAATAATAAAACAAAATTCATAAATAGTTCATATTAAGGGGGAGTAATATGAAATTAAATTGTAATTTAAGAATAAAAATGATGTACACAGTTTTAATTTTGACAATACCCTTTTTTTGCTCAAGTTGTAATAATTCTTTGACATATGAATCTCAAATTAATAATACTTCAAAAAAAATTGTTGAGGCATTTGATAAAAAGGATGAGCATCTATTGAAATCTCTTTTACATAAGGATGTGCTTGATACAAATAGTAATATAGATGAACAAATAGAAAAAGCTTTTGATATGTATAAAGGAAACTCGATATCTTACAATAATTTAGGATTTGAGGCTAGAGAAATCAATAATAATAGGGTTCACAAAGTCGAGTATGCCCAATTGACTGTAGAAACAGATGAAGATGTCTATTATATAGAATACTCTTTTAATGTTAGAGATGATGCTCATCCAGAACGAGAAGGTGTATATACAATAAAGTTGCTTCCTAAATCTATATTTGACGAATATACACAATATGGTTTAGAGAATGATGCAAATCAAGCGATTGAAGAAGAACCGTTTGAAATGCGCTGGGGAGGCAGTGTAGAAGACTATAAAAAATATGGTCTCGGAGTTTTTGCCTATACTCGAAATGATATTATGGATGCGTATTACAAGAAAAATGGGAAACAAATGCCATTAAAGTCAATGCCATAATGTTATAAATAGTCAAAGTCATACAGGGGACTTTTTCACTGGTCTCGAACTGTCCCCTGTATGATATATGATAGAAAGGATGATGATTACCGATGAAAAAAAATCAAGTCATACAGAGAACCGTCTCCTGTATGAAACAGACGGAATCTATGGAGCTTCCCGCGGAAAAGAAATATAATAAAGGGGTGATCACATGAAAAAAACAGTTTTAAAAAAATATATGAGCATTATCCTTTTAGCTGCGCTTACGGCGCAGTCCATGCCGGTTTTTGCAAATGACGATCATCCCGCAGCGATAGAATATATTCGGGGCGTAAACGGCGAGGCAAGCAAGGTAAAGGTCACAAGCAGCGAGGATATCGACAGCGCCTGCCTTGTCGAGGCCGATTATACAAACGACAGGCTCTGTGATATGAACATCCGTCCCGCAAACGGTCTGTCCCCCGAAAACAGCTTGGAATTTACCGATATATCGGGTACATCGGATAAAAAATTTATGCTCTGGCAGGATATGGACGGCATCATGCCCTTAGCTGCGGATGTGTTCTGCCGCGCCGATTCGGACACGACAGAGGATTATGACACAAATAAAGCGGGCGGTGCAAAAGTGACCGTAGATGCGGAGCTTAACGGCGCAAGTCCGTCTATAGAAAAAACGGATGCGGCAAATATAAACGATGCAAACTGTATTTGTGCCGTTGATGTATCGCTCAAGGACGGCGCAAAGCTTAACGGCGTGGCCGAGATACGCATAAAATACGACCGCACCAAAAATTATAATGCCTCAAACCTGATAGCGGGGTATTTTAACGAGGACACCGGTTTATGGGAGGTACCGTGCTACTATATTGACGATGTCGCGGATGAGGCGGTCATTATAACCGACCATTTTTCAAAATACGGTCTGTTCGAGGTAGAGGGCAGCGGCAAACCGACAGCCTTTGCAAAGCCGTTGGAGCCGTCACAAATATCACAGCAGATGTTTTTTACCGCCGATACCATACTTGCAATTTTTAACCACGATAACCCGCCCCCGCAGGACGAGGCGGCGGCCATGGTGCTTGAAGCGTTGGACGGCAGTTTTAACGGCAAACTGACTGCAACGGGCAACAATATCAATACCATTTTGACCAGGGGCGGCAAGATAAGCACGGGCGTGCTTGGAAAAATAAGCACACAGTATACCGTGATAGGCGTTGTGGGCGGCTGCATAAGCACCGCAAACAATGCGTATAAGCACGGTGTTTTCAGCACACAGACCCTTAAAGCCATTGGCAGGACGGGCATTGCGGCAGGCGTAAGCGCAGCAAGCTCGGGCGTGCAGATAGCCATGCTGATCTACGGTCTGGGCGAAATGAGCTATAACCATGTTAAGGCCAAAGAGCTTGCCAAGGATCACGAGGAGCTTTTAAGCCTGCACAGGTTTTATATACAGCATTTTGCGGGCAAGCGCAGCGCAGCGGACTGGTATAACTATTTGGAGCCTTACTACAGCAAATACTGTAGGGATATGAACGATAAAAATATTGTGGATAACTATGCCGAATTTGACAAGTCCGTAAAAAAACTGGTTCAAACTTACGCCTACAGCTTTGCTGTGGATTACCGCAGCGGCGAACTTTACGGCAAAATACTCAATATACCGATATATACCGAAAAAAGGGGCGAAATGGCCGATGATATCTGCGCAAACTACGAGGCCGAGATATGGGACACACTCAGACCTGTGCTGATGCAGTTCAGTCAAAAGGCCTATCTGGATGCGGAAAAAGGTCTTGCAAAGGAATGTGAAGAGCTGCGAGAGCTGCTTAACGGCGAGATAACGCTTAATTTTTATACCGCTCCCGGCTCGGCAAAGGCGGATATCGCGCCAAACTGCTATGTGCGCTTCTATGATGCGGAAAATAAGGATCTGTGGCGCAGGGATTTCGATAAAAACGGGCGTGCATCAATAACATTTACGCTGCTTGCATATAATCAGCTTGAATGTCCCTATTACATAACCGTTTTTGATAAGAAAACGGATAAAGCGGTAGGAAAGATAGAGCTGCCCGATAATATGGAGCCGGGCAAAAGCTACGATGTGCCTTACGATACCGATTATACCTACTTTGACATAAACATCCACGAGGTAAAGGAAAGTCCCGAATATCCGTATGTATACGCTGGTATGCGCGGCAGGCTGGCACCCGTCATTGAAAGTATGTATGCGGACGATTTTGCCTTTACGCTTGACGAAAACGGCAGGGCAGCACTTGAAATGACATACGCAAAATATTTTGACAACGGCGCACCCAAGCGCATAGAGATACTTGATGAGAGCGGAAAGGTCGTTTATCGGACACCGTTTGATATAGCCATGAGCGATGTGCCGCTGGACGGCAGTATGTACAGCGTTGATGTCAAATGCACCAATGACAAGGCCATAGATACCTACAAATACAGAAAGACCGATGTGGTTTATTTTGAGACCTTCGATTCGCCGCCGACAGCAGCCGCAGCGGGCGAAATAGACGGCAGCGGCAAATGTACGCTTATGTTTACAAGGTATGGCTACGAATTTTACAATAAGGATTATGTGCTTTATATCTATGACGAAAAGGGCGAAAAACCGGAGCTTATATTTGACCTGTCCGAAAGCTACGGCGAGGATAAGGCGGCCGAGACCGTGGAATTAAAGCTTGACGACACGGACGACCCCGACAAGGAGGAATTAAAGCTGGACCGCGAATGTGTATTCATAACCCCTAACACGGAGGAAACGGTCAATGCGGCAAGCGGCGCCATAGCCACGGCAGAACCGGCCGATACAAGCCTTATAGAGGCAGATACGGACGGCGTAATAAAAGCAAAAGATAAAACTGGCGAGACCTACGTTACATTCGGGGATAAATACGGCAATGAGATAAAGGTGCTTGTCATTATCACGGATAATGTTTACGAATATGTAAATCCCATATGCCGCGGCTGTCAGACCTATTTAAGAATGTCCGTAATGGGCAGGGAGACCGAAAACCACTGTGAGCCGTGGTCGCGCGAGGATGCTCTCCTGCCGTACAAGCGCGTTAGTTTCGCAACAAGCCGCGATGTACCCGGCAGCGGGATAGGCGCCATAACAATAAAGGGCGAGGACGGCAGCGAGTTGTATTTCAGGCTTATACCCGGTATGGAAAGCGACAGGCTTTACCGAAGCGACTACAGCGCGGCCAATGTAAAAACAACGGAGTGGATACAAAATTATGATTTTAACCACTTTACCTATGTCGAGGGCGAAAATATAACCTCGGATATATACAGGGAGCGTTGGTATTATTATGAGCGCACAGACCTTAAAGATTATCCCAAGGCAGAATAGCAAGGAGATGAAACTATGAAAAAACTACTTCCTTTAATTTTGGGCATAATATTTATTTTGCTTTTAAATACGGCGGTATTTGCCGCAGATATAAAAATAGAAAGCGCACAAAGGCTTGATTCGGGCAAGGTAAAGGTGGTCTGCGCCGTGACAAGCACAGAGGCCGTACAGACCGTTACCGTAATAAGCTACGAGGCCGAGACCGATCTGTCAAGCCTTACCGACATAACCGACGATATATTGAAAAAAATAATACATATCGACCAGTTTGAGGCGGAGATATCGGCGCAGAATAAAATAGAATTTGAGTTTGACCCCGCCGAATGGACAAGCAGCGAAAAGACCTATGTTGTAAAGGTTGGCGGCGCCGGTATAGCGGACCCCGATGTAATGATAATCAAAAACAACGGCGGAGAGCTTGAATTTATTTTTGGCGATGCCGACGGCGACAATAACATTACCGCAAGCGATGCGGCCTATGTGCTGCAAAATGCACTTGTGGAGTCTGCAAAAATGCCAATTAAAAGCCTTACGGAAAATTGGTTTAAATATGTGGATGTGGACGGCGACGGATACATCACAGCGGCAGATGCACTTGAAATACTGCAAAAATCATTGCTTGAAAGCTATAAAATGCCGATAGAAAAATAAAAAAACGGGAGGCTGCCGCATTAAGCGGCAACCTCCTATTTTATTACAAAATATACATACAGGGGACGGTTCGAGACCAGTGAAAAAGTCCCCATTTTCCCAAATTTTTGAATAAAAAAGCACAAAAGTCATCAAATTTGTGGTATAATTAAATTGACACAAAAAATATACGCAAGGAGATGACTTTTATGCTCAATAGAGAAGCTAAACAATATAACTTCTATTCAACATTATATCACAGAATTCCCGAAAAGCATATACTAAAATTAAGACGAGGACAGGGGACGGACACTTGTCCCGTGTTCCACGATTTTTATGAAGGATTGGAAAACTGCCGATAAAATATCAGGATACGATAAAAACGGGACGATTCTTTGCCCTTTACAAAAGCCGCTTAAACAGCGGTAGGGGCAGAGAACCGTCCTTTGTCTTACCATGGTTTTGAATTGTTTTATAGTAAGCGAATTAAATAATCGGACTTAAGCTCGCTTAAGGCTGATTATTTATGAGCCACATCATATCGTGAACGTCTAAATATTTTTGACGTTCACGATAACAATTATCTGCAATTTTTTGCAATTATTGACATAAAACCATTTAGAATGTATAATCAGATATATATGAAAGGTCGTGAAAAATATGAACAACAAAGACGAATTTAAACCATTTATCCCCGCAGACAAGGTTATACCCGAATTTACGCCCATATCTGTAATAATCGGTATAATACTTGCTGTGGTATTCGGCGCGGCAAATGCCTATTTGGGTTTGTGAGTCGGAATGACTATATCAGCCTCCATACCCGCAGCGGTAATATCAATGGGTATCATACGCGTTATTTTGCGCAGGGACTCGATACTTGAAAACAATATGGTACAAACCCTTGGCTCGGCGGGCGAATCCCTTGCGGCGGGTGCCATTTTCACCATACCCGCACTTTTTATGTGGGCAAAAGAAAGCGATGCAATAAGCGCTCCCGGCTTTTTGCAGATAACGGTCATAGCACTTTGCGGCGGCATACTCGGTGTATTGTTTATGGTTCCGCTGCGCACGGCGCTTATAGTTGAAGAACACGGCGTTCTGCCCTTCCCCCGAAGGCACTGCTTGTGCAGACGTTCTGCTTGCGGGTGAAGAAGGCGGCGAAAAATCAAAAATTGTTTTTTCGGGTCTCGGGATAGCTTCCGTATACAAATTTATTGCGGACGGTCTTTGCCTTTTCCCGTCGGAGATACACTGGGAAACCGCACCGCTGCGCACAGGCTTCGGTCTTGACGTTTTGCCCGCACTTTCGGGTGTAGGCTTTATCTGCGGCAAAAAGATCTCTTCGTATATGTTTGCGGGCGGCATACTCGGTTGGTTTGTGCTTATACCGCTTATATGTATTTTCGGCGGCGGTGATATTGTTGCTCCCGCAGATATGGCTGTTTCGGAAATGTCTTCAAGCGCAATGTGGAGTACCTATATACGCTATATAGGCGCAGGCGCAGTTGCTGCGGGCGGTATAATAAGCCTTGTAAAATCTCTGCCAACTATTGTAAAAACCTTTAAAAAGGCACTTGGCGGTTTTGGACACAAGGAAGAACAGGCTTTGAGAACAAATACCGATCTTCCCTTTAAGTTCGTTGTTCCCGCGGTTATCTTTATTGCGGTTTTAATAGGGCTTTTGCCTATAATACCTGTTAATTTTATCGGTGCTCTGCTTATTATTATATTCGGTTTCTTTTTTGCAACGGTCTCTTCAAGAATGGTAGGCCTTGTAGGCTCGTCAAATAACCCCGTTTCGGGTATGGCTATTGCAACTTTGATCGCCACAACAGCTATTTTCAAGGCAACGGGAAACACAGGCGCAAAGGGTATGATCGCCGCAATATGCGTAGGTACAATTATATGTATAATCTCGGCTATGGCAGGCGATACATCCCAGGATCTTAAAACGGGATACATAGTGGGCGCAACACCCATAAAACAACAGATAGGCGAACTTATAGGCGCAGTTGCGGCGGCTCTTGCCATATCGGGTGTTATGTATCTTTTGGATGCAGCCTGGGGCTTTGGCGGAAGCGAACTTCCCGCACCGCAGGCAGCACTTATGAAACTGGTAATTGAGGGCGTTATGGGCGGCACATTGCCATGGAGTCTTGTTTTTGCGGGTATATTTATTGCCGTAATTATCGAAGTGCTCGGTCTCCCCGTTTTGCCGATAGCAATAGGTCTTTACCTTCCTATCCACCTTTCCGTACCGATTTTTATGGGTGGACTTATAAGGGAGCTCTTTGACAGAAAAAATAATACCGCAGCTGCCGATCGGGGTATACTTTTCAGTTCGGGTCTTATTGCGGGTGAAGGTCTTGTGGGCATATTACTTGCAGTGCTTGCCATCACAAAGGTAAACGGAAAAAGCATAGGCGAGATGATAAATCTCGGTGCACCGCTTGGCAACTTTGGCGGTCTTATATTCTTTATAGGCATACTTGCCGCAACATATTATTTTTCCGTAAAAAAATTCGATAAACAAAAACGTAAATAAAATGAAAGATAAAAAAGTTATTTCAAAAAACTATCTTGATATTGTATTTGTTCCGTCAAGTGAACTGAATTACCACAAAAGTGACGACGGCTTTATTGTACTGGATATTGAACATAAAGGTTTTTTCAACAAAACAGCGCAAAAGTTATTTAAAAAGCCTCGTTTCAGCCATATAAAAACGGATGTGTACGGTACGGCTCTTTGGGAATGTCTTGATGGTAAAAATACTGTAAATGATGTTGTAAATACGATGAAAGACACTTTTCCCGACGAAAAAGAAAAAATGCTTGACAGATGTATACATTTTTTGTATGTGCTTGAAAGGAATAAATTTATAAAAAGAACCGATCGATAAATTATAGTGGGGGAACCGGGGTCAGACAACCTGTCCCCCGCCTCATACAATATATCTATTCCAAAACTTTGGGTGGAACAGCGTTATCACAAAAGGAGATTATAGATATATATGAAAAATAAATTAAAGTTGTTGTTTATATTCGTTCTTTTAAGCGTAAGTATCATAGGACTATACAAAGTTTTTTTTGTAAGGCATATAAGCATTGCCGGAAAAAATTATACGGTAGTTAAGATAAATGAATTAGATGACAAAAACATATGTGATATTTATTATGACAATGAGGGAAATGCTGTTTATGTTTCGGATAAGCAGAAAGCCTATAAAAAAACAATAGTTGGTTTAAAAGAAATAAAAACACTAAACGGAATTTTTAAAATGTCCGCAGAAGAAAATAAAACCTATGTGTTATTCTGTGATGGAAAAGTCAAAGAATATCAAAACGGCAAGTGTCTTGAGATAAATGACTTATGTGGTAAATATACTGATATCGCATCCGGAAAGGATTTTACAACAGTCTTATCAAATGATGGCTTAGTCTGTAAAATTCAGGAAAAAACAAGTACTGATATGCTTCAAATTGTGTTTCCAACTTGTATTACAAAGATATTTGCGAGTGATAAAGCACTATACGCATTAAATTCCGACGGCAAGGTTTATTATTATGAATTTGATATTACTTCATCTGTAGCGTTGCATATTAAAGGTCAAAATATGTATGAGATAAAGAACGATGCAATAATAAAATGCGTTTTCCCCGTAGAAGAGTATGCGTTTTTTATAGATGATCGCAAAAATGTATACTATTGGGGAAGTGCTTTTACAAAAGCTGCACCGGATGGTTACCAAGATATATATTTTGATGCCGTTAATGAACAAAATCCACAAATACCTCAAGGAATCATGTTATTGTTTAATGACATAAGAAATGTATACGCTGCTAAATGTGATAAAAAATGTTTGTATTTTTTAACAAATAATGGGGATTTATTTTTATATACCGTTAATAGTTCAGATGATAGGTTGGGACTATATAAATTAAGTGATTCTGTAGAAGATGTACTACCTTTATATAATTCTGTCATTGTAAAAAAACATGGTGTATACTACGAATATTGCAGGACGGGGGATATTCACACTAACCGTCCCCTGTCTCCTAAATAGGATAGGTGATTAAATAATGAAAAGATACTCTATTTTGAGATGTAACATAGAGGAGCAATGGACAGCTATGACAGATATTGGTAAGGAATATTCAGGTAACAAATTAACTGTAGCTCGCTATTTAGATACAGAAAATGCCTATGTATCAGCGATAAATTTAATAGTTAGCTATATGAACATTAACAAATTTAGAATTAATAATTTATATAAGGAAAAAGATATAACTCCTTTAGTAGTAAATAGACCTGAATTAATAAATTTATATACACCTACCATATTAAAAACGTATAAAAATGTAAATGAAAAAAAAGAATTTGGGCTTACAACTTTACGTAATTTAATTAGGTTAGAATTAAGAGAAGACGTTGGTGGTTTAATATATGTGCCTTACCGAATGAAATTATATATAGGTTATGATTATATGATGGGTATAGATACATCCGTAGATTTATCTAATATTTATCCTCAGATTAACAAATTAGGTATAAAATTGCAATGTTATTAGAGGACATACAAAGTCATGGGTCATACAGGGGTCGGTTCTATGTATGAGTTTATATGAGGTTTTTATATGGCTTTACAGTATAAGACAAAAACATGGCAGAAAAAAATAGACAAACATAATGATTTTATAAAATCATACGAAAAAATGCAATACAACAATGATTATCATTATTACAATATAGAATCTATTATGGGAAATTTTTTTTCAAACAGTAATCAAGATAAAGATTTGTTGCGTGATTGGAAAATGGCGCATGTATTGTTTGATATTGCAGCAGATATGTATCAATTAGAGAATAAAGGCATTGAAGTGATATGTAATACTTATCTATCAATTAAAGCATTTACAAAAATGTATAAATTATATTGTGAAGGAATTGTATCGGATTTAATTCCTGAATGGCAAATTAAACATAGTTATGAGGAATTTGCTTGTAAAATCATTTCGATTAATGCAGTAAACGAGTTTATGCACATTTATGAAGATTCGATTTTATTGAATTTATTTTGCGGTAATATTAATAAAGTCAAAAACGGGTTAGAAAAGCTTCAACCACCAAGTTTTATAGAACCAGATTCAATAAATTATTATCAATATATTTATTCTTTAAAACCTGCAATTAATAGCTTGGTTTGTGGTAATGAAAAAGAATTTAAAAAGAATATTGAGTTAATGTTGAAAAAGAGAAGATTAGGTGGCACAGATTTTTCTGTAACAATTGATTACTACTCTGTGGCTTTGCTTAAATGTGCAATAAAGTATGGTGTTATTGCCGATATTAAAACGATTGAAATGCCCCCAATGATGTTTGAAAATGTAGATTATAAAAATGAATTATTTCATCTTCCAATTCCAAATAAACTAATTGATTATATTATTGATAATACCAAAAACTGAATAAGTCAAAGTCATACAGGGGACGGCCTGTGTATGAGTTTATTGACAATTTATTGAAGAAAGTCGCAAAAGGCGCTAAAATTGTTGATGTTTTGGATGATGGGATAGATTTGAGATTTGTTGGTATTTCTTATACAGGTAGAATAGGAAAAACTTAATGGAGGAAGAATATGGTTTTATATAAAGCAAGTGTTAATATCCCAATATATATTTATGTTGAAATTCTTATTATATTAGCCTATATATATTTAAAAAAAACATATAAACTAAAGAAGATAACAGAATCATTTAAAAAGTCTAAGTTCTTTTTGGATAAGTCAGCAGTAGTTTTTATAATTATCTTTTCAAGCATTATGATTGTAATGAGTATTGAAGTTATATTTGAAAACATTTATGTTGCAAATCTTTGGATAAAAAAAGAATATAAAATTGTCAACGGTGAGGTTGAAAACTTTGAGGCAGGAACTTCCAATGGAAGATATTCGGAAAAATTTTCAATAGGTAACGTGTATTTTGAGTATTCTACAGGAGATAACAGAATTGGATATGAGAAAGTACGTGCAAAAGGAGGAGTCATAACAGGTAATAATCAAAAATTGCTAATATACTATGTGTACATACCTTTCGGATTAAGTAAAGGTAATAGGATAATATATATAGAGCAAATATAAGGAAAGGTCACACAGGGGACGGAGGTGTGTATGAGGTGCAATAATGCATTGCAGGACGGGTGAAGGTTCTGTGTCACAGTCGCTGTTTAAGCGGATTACACCTATCTTATAGGAACGGAGATGTGCGTGTGCGATAATCTGCACATCTGTTAAGACATTATAACGTCACATTACTTTTTTCTAAAGTAAATCGAGCAACGGAAAATACGATAAGACAACCAAAGTTACATTTTCCGCTGTTACTTGTATGAGTGTTTTACAACATCATACACAGTCCTAAAAATATAAAAAGGCATAATGCTGTGATTCCAAATGTCATAACATTATGCCTTTTTTGTACGCAAAATCGGCTGAAAAATATATAAGGTGTAACTGTAGACGATTATTTATGAGCTGCGTCATATCGTGAATGTCTAAATATTTTTGACGTTCACGATAAATTAAAAAACGTCTTTGTTAATAAAAAACTTGCATATTGTTAATAAAAAACTTGTATATGGGATTGATTTAGGTTATAATAGAAGGTAATGTGGAAAATAATGTTTAAAAATATATTTAAAAAGAGGGTGCTTGTATGAAGATATTTGTTACGGGTGTCGGCGGACAGCTTGGACACGATGTTGTAAACGAGCTTGCAAAACGCGGCCACAGTGTGACGGGCAGTGATATTGCGCCGCAGTACAGCGGTATAAAGGACGGTACGGCGGTCGAAAAGGCAAACTACATAAGTCTTGATATAACGGACAAGGCGGCGGTCGAAAAGGCGATAACGGAGCTTTCACCCGATGCCGTGGTACATTGTGCTGCATGGACGGCGGTAGATGCTGCGGAGGACGAGGAAAACCGCGCGAAAGTATTTGCAATAAATGCCGACGGAACGCAGAATATTGCGGGTGCCTGCAAAACAGTCGATGCAAAAATGATATATATAAGTACGGACTATGTTTTTGACGGACAGGGTACAGAGCCGTGGACGGCGGATCAAAAGGACTACAAGCCCCTTAATGTATACGGCGAAAGCAAGTTAAAAGGCGAGCTTGCGGTAAGCGGCACGCTTGAAAAATATTTTATTGTGCGCATAGCGTGGGTATTCGGTCTTAACGGCAAAAACTTTATCAAGACAATGCTCAATGTCGGCATGACACATGACAGGGTGCGTGTGGTAAACGACCAGATAGGCACTCCGACCTATACTCTCGACCTTGCAAGACTGCTTGCGGATATGGTCGAAAGCGACAAATACGGCTATTATCATGCAACAAACGAGGGCGGATATATCAGCTGGTATGATTTTACAAAGGAGATATATCGTCAGGCGGGCTATACAACGATAGTTGAACCTGTCACCACGGCTGAATACGGCCTTTCCAAGGCGGCAAGACCCTATAATTCAAGGCTTGATAAAAGCAAGCTTAAACAAAACGGCTTTGTGCCTTTACCCGATTGGAAAGACGCGCTTTGCAGGTATTTAAAGGAGATAGACGTGAAATGAGCAAGATAAAAGTCACAAAATGCGGCATCGAGGGGCTTTATGTGATAGAGCCCACGGTTTTCGGCGATAACCGCGGCTATTTTATGGAAACATACAATCAAAACGATTTTCACGAGGCGGGACTCGATATGGTCTTTGTGCAGGATAATCAATCCATGAGCACAAAGGGCGTTTTAAGGGGACTGCATTTTCAGAAACAGTACCCGCAGGGCAAACTTGTACGCGCTGTCAGAGGCCGTGTATTTGACGTGGCGGTGGATATGCGCGCGGGTTCGCCTACATTCGGAAAGTGGTTCGGCGTGGAGCTGAGCGAGGAAAACAAAAAGCAGTTCTATATTTCCGAGGGTTTTGCGCACGGATTTTATGTGCTGAGCGACGAGGCGGAGTTTGTATATAAATGTACGGATTTTTACCGCCCGGGCGACGAGGGCGGCGTTTTATGGAACGACCCCGATATAGGCATCGACTGGCCCATACCCGAGGGCGAAACGCCGATACTGTCCGAAAAGGACACAAAATGGCAGGGTATAAAGGATACATTCAGATTTTAAAGGAGGCGGTCTTTTATGAAAGGCATAGTTCTTGCGGGCGGCTCGGGCACAAGGCTCTATCCGCTTACAAAGGTAACGTCAAAACAGCTTTTGCCCATATATGACAAGCCCATGATATATTATCCGCTGTCGGTGCTTATGACGGCGGGCATAAAAGATATACTTATAATTTCCACACCGCAGGACACCCCGCGTTTTGAAAGACTGCTCGGCAGCGGCTCACAGTTTGGTATCAGTCTTTCCTACGCTGTTCAGCCAAGCCCCGACGGACTTGCGCAGGCTTTTATAATAGGTGAAGATTTTATCGGGGACGATACTGTGGCTATGGTGCTCGGGGATAATATCTTCTCGGGTCAGGGACTTGACAAACGACTGCTTGAAGCCGTTGACAACGCGGAAAAAGGCAGGGGCGCAACTGTATTCGGCTACTATGTGGACGACCCGTGGCGCTTTGGCATAGTGGAATTCAACAGCGAGGGACGTGCCGTCAGCATAGAGGAAAAGCCCGAACATCCAAAGAGCAATTACTGTGTGACGGGTCTGTATTTCTACGACAACAAAGTGGTGGAAATGGCTAAAAATCTTGAGCCGTCCGCAAGGGGCGAACTGGAGATAACCGACCTTAACAGGCTTTACCTCGATAAAAATATGCTTAATGTGGAGCTTTTGGGTCAGGGCTTTACCTGGCTTGACACGGGCACACACGAAAGTCTTGTGGAAGCATCGAATTTTGTTAAGACAATAGAACAGCATCAGCACAGAAAGATAGCCTGCCTTGAAGAGATAGCCTATTTAAACGGCTGGATAAGCGCAGACGAGGTGCTTGAAAACTGTAAAGATATGATGAAAAATCAGTACGGCCAATATCTTAAAGATGTTATAGGCGGCAAATATGTGGACGTTATCAGAAAAGAGAATGAAAGATGAAGATAATAGTAGTTGGCTGCGGTAAGGTCGGCAGTGTGCTGGCAGAGCAGCTTAATAAGGAAAACCATGAGGTCACGGTAATAGATTCAAATTCGGATAAGCTTGAACTTATGCTTGAAAGACTGGATGTCCAGAGTTATATGGGCAACGGCAGCAGTTATAAGGTGCAGATGAGTGCAGGTGTAAAACAGGCCGATCTGCTTATAGCCGTTACCAGTAAGGACGAGACAAATCTTTTAAGCTGTCTTATTGCACGAAAGGCGGGCAACTGCCATACAATAGCGCGCGTAAGGGATTTTACCTATTACGATGAGATAAATTTTATAAAAGACGAACTTGGGCTCAGTATGTATGTAAACCCCGAGTATGATGCTGCCCGCGAGATAGCGCGCCTTGTGCAGGTGCCGTCGGCTATGGAGCTGGATGTATTTGCCAAGGGCCGTGTCAATATGGTCGGCATAAAAGTCGAGGACAGGTCTGTGCTTGACGGTATGCGCATCCTTGATGTCAGGACAAAGATAAATGAAAATATCCTTGTCTGCATAATAGAACGCGGCGGGGAGGTCATTATCCCAAAAGGCCAGGATTTTATAAGAAAGGGCGACAATGTGTCCTTTATCGTGCCTATTTCCGAGATGACAAGGGTGTTCCAGCGCATAGGTGCCGTGACAAAGCCAATAAAAAACGTAATGATAGCGGGCGGCGGCACAATAGCCTATTATCTTGCGGTGATGCTTAAAATGGCGCATGTGAATGTAAAAATAATAGAACGCGATAAGGCGCGCTGTGAGTTTTTGAGTGAGCAGCTGTCCGATGCCATAATAATACACGGCGATGCCACAAATCAGGAGCTTCTGCTTGAAGAGGGCATCAGCACGACAGATGCTTTTGTCAGTCTTACCAATATGGACGAGGAGAATATAATGCTTTCGCTTTATGCAAACGAGGTGTCGCAGGCAAAGCTTATCACAAAGGTAAATAAAATAACATTCAACAATGTTATAAGAAACCTGCCTATCGGAAGCGTAATAAGTCCGAAAAACATTATTGCCGAGCGTATTATACGCTATGTGCGCACGGTAAAGACCACGCTGGGCAGTAATGTGGAGACCCTTTACCGCATAAACGAAAAGGTAGAGGCGATAGAATTCAAGGTCAAAAATGCGGTCAAAAACATTGTGGATATACCCATTATGGAACTTAAAATACGAAAAGACCTGCTTATTTGCGCCATAAACCGCAAAAACAAGTTTTTTACACCAAACGGCAAGGATACCATACAAACGGGAGACCTGGTCATTGTTGTTACCAGCTGTCTCGGACTTAACGACCTTAGCCAGATAATCGAGGAATGATGATATGAATTATGCAGTTATTTGGTATATAATCGGCTGTGTAATAAGGGTGGAAGCGATTTTGATGCTGCTGCCGGGCATAGTCGGTGTGATATACGGCGAAAAGTCGGGGCTTTTGTTCTTTCCGCTTGCGGTGGTGTTTTATTTGATAGGGCATTTGCTTTGCCGCAAAAAGCCCGAAAAGACACGCTTTTTTGCGCGTGAGGGCTATGTGGTGGTGTCGCTCAGCTGGCTTGTTTTAAGTATATTGGGCGCTGTGCCCTTTGTTTTGAGCCGTACCATACCAAACCCCGTTGATGCGCTTTTTGAAATAGTTTCGGGCTTTACCACAACGGGTGCGAGCATACTTACCGATGTTGAAGCCATGCCGAAAGCCTATCTTTTCTGGCGCAGTTTCTCGCATTGGATAGGCGGTATGGGTATACTGGTATTCGTGCTTGTTCTGCTGCCTATAGCGGGCGGTCAGAGCATACACCTTATCCGTGCGGAGTCTACGGGGCCGCAGGTGGGCAAGCTTGTACCGAGGATGCAGAGAACGGCAAAATACCTTTATTCAATGTATTTTGTGCTTTCGATAGTGCAGCTTGTTCTGCTTTTATATTTTAAAATGCCGCTGTTTGATGCGCTTTGCGATGTATTCGGTACGGCGGGTACGGGCGGTTTTGGTGTAAAAGGCGACAGCATGGCGGGCTACAGTGCCGCCATTCAGAATACGACCACTATATTTATGCTTGTATTCGGCATAAACTTCAACTTTTTCTTTTACCTTGTCAGCCGCAGGTTCAGGGCTGCTTTCGGTATAGAAGAGGTGAGGTGGTACTTTGTGATATTCTTTGCCGCCTGCCTTGGCATATTTTTAAATCTTAAATTTGTCGGCGGTGAGGCAGAGCCGTCTTTGCGGCATATCACTTTCCAGGTATCGTCGGTAATGACAAGTACGGGTTATTCGACCCTTGATTTTGACAAATGGCCCGAGCTTTCAAAGGCCATACTTGTGGGTATAATGTTTACTGGTGCCTGTGCGGGCAGTACGGGCGGCGGTATCAAGGTGGCGCGTTTTGTGCTGTATACCAAGCAGGTAGGCGTTAAGGTGGCGGCGCTTATACATCCGAGAAGTGTGCGCGTCGTAAAAATGGACGGTCAGAGAGTAGATGACAGCGTGCTGAATACCTGTAATACATTTTTTATAATTTATTCGTTTATATTTGCCGCTTCGGTCTTTATCCTGTCCTGGGATAATATGGATTTTACCACTAATTTTACGGCTGTCGCGGCTACTCTTAATAATATAGGCCCCGGTCTTGCGGGTGTCGGACCTGCAAAAAACTTTGCCGAGTATTCCAACCTGTCCAAGCTTGTGATGGTGTTTGATATGCTCGCAGGCAGACTGGAGATTTTCCCGATGCTGGTACTGCTGATCCCCGCAACGTGGAAGAAGAATGGGTAAATTGTTGTTTAGCGGCGGTTTTTTTTGCAGGGGCGCTGCCCCTGCACCCCGCCCACGGCTACGCGCCGCAATGACCGAGCTTTTCAAAAAAGTGGGTCCAAACATATTACGCGAATAAATATCAATTAAATTTGAAGTTATACTCCGCGGCTATGTTTAAGTGCTGCAAATGTACATTTGCAGCGGATTTCAATACGCCGCGGTGTTAGAGTTTGAATTGTGTAAATCTATATTCGCGAATATGTTTTCCCTCGCTTTTCTAAAAAGCGAGCCGGGGTGCAGGGGTG
>JAEEGL010481425.1_pt1 | contig 17577 bp, 18 predicted proteins | sample 9134231 | NCBI WGS metagenome assembly JAEEGL01 (sample SAMN16246548, study PRJNA631951) | gut metagenome | biome: gut microbiome; feature: rumen; material: fiber-attached | host: Bos | place: Iran: Karaj | collected 2018-10 | reverse complement strand
TTAAACCAACTAAGAAGACAGTTGTTACAGGAATTGAAATGTTCCGTAAACAATTAGACTATGCTGAATCAGGAGATAATGCTGGTGTATTATTACGTGGTATTGCTCGTGAAGAAGTTGAACGTGGTCAAGTACTTGCTAAACCAGGTTCAGTTACACCTCATACTAAGTTTAAAGCACAAGTTTATGTTTTAAGCAAAGAAGAAGGTGGACGTCATACTCCATTCTTCTCAAATTATCGTCCACAATTCTATTTCAGAACTACAGACGTTACTGGTGTTATTGAATTACCAGAAGGTGTAGAAATGGTTATGCCTGGAGATAATGTAGAAATGACTGTTGAATTAATTGCTCCAATCGCTATCGAAAATGGAACTAAGTTCTCAATTCGTGAAGGTGGTAGAACAGTTGGTTCTGGTAATATTTCAGAAATTATTAAATAATTTAAATGAATATTTAAAAGTAATTCTTAATTGAATTACTTTTTTTCAAAAAAATCATCATTATATGATATAATTATTAAAATAATAAAAATCATTATTGTAGTTTAAAATTATGCCTGAATTTAAAATATTAATAAATGTTAAATTAAATAAAACTACCAATAATAAAAAACATTAGATTTGTCATTTAGTAATCAGTATAAGGAAGTGATTGTATGTCTTATAGAAATTTTTATAGAATTATAATATCAAATGATTATTTAGGTGTTAGTAAGGAAATTAGTGCACCAAACAGATCAGAACTTGACAGAAAAATTGAAAATCAAAAAAGAATTTGGAATGAAAAAATAAATAGAGAAATGGTAAAAGAAAATAAAGAAAAGATGAAAAAATATGCCGAAAAATTAACGATTAATGATCAGAAATTAATAGAACAATATGAATTTATAATTAGGAAAATTTGTAAACAAGATTCAAAAAAATATTATGATTCTTTATTGAATAATAAAAAATTCAGATCATTCTCTACAGATTTGGTGGAGCCAGATTTATTTGATATATATAATGAATTAAAAGTTCCTAAAAAGGGGTTACTAGAAAAAATATTTAAAAGTAAATTAGAAAAAAGATTAAAGAAAGAAAAAGAAGCAAATGAATTATATCAAATAAGAGAAAATTTTTATAATGAAGAACTTAAAAAACAGGTCAATTTATATGAAAAGGAGAAACTAAATTTTATTAAAGAACAGAAAAGGCATAACGATCATATAAAATTAAAAAAAAGTTTGTATGAAGAAGGAGATATTGAGCAAATTGAAAATTATTTTTCATTTGTACTTAATAGTAGTTATTATCCAAATGGCTTTATAAAAGATTTTGAACTACAATATATTAAAGAAAGTAAAACTCTTATTGTATCATATTATTTACCTAACGAGTCATTAGTTCCAAGAATAGTCCAACATAAGTATATAGCATCAAGAAATGAAATAGATGAAATAAAACTAACAGATAAAAAGTTTGAAAAATTTTATAATGATGTTATCTATATGTGCTGTTTGAGAACAATTAAAGAATTATTTTCTTCAGATGACAAGAATTTTATTTATTCAGTGGTATATAATGGCTGGTTAAAGTATATTGATAAGAGTAATGGAAAAAATGCAGAAAGTTGTATATTAACTGTTGAAGTTGAAAAAGAAAAATTTAATGATATTAATTTAAAAAATGTTGATTACAAATCATGTATAAAAGGCTTGAAAGGAATATTTGCACCAAATATTTTAAGTTTAACTCCTGTGGTTCCATATTTAAATATCAGTAGAGAAGATTCACGATTTATAGAAAATAAAAATGTTGATAGTATTATTATGGATGGCTTTAATTTAGCAACAATGCCATGGGAAGATTTTGAATATTTTGTTAGGGAATTATTTGATAAAATGTTTAATTCCAATGGTGGCGAAGTAAAAGTTACACAAGCAAGTCATGATGGCGGAGTAGATGCTATTGCTTTTGATGATGACCCAATTAGAGGTGGAAAATTTGTAATTCAAGCTAAGCGATATAATAATGTTGTTCCTGTTTCAGCTGTTAGGGATTTATATGGAACGATGATACATGAAGGTGCTACAAAGGGAATTTTGGTTACTACTAGTTTTTATGGGAAAGAGTCTTATGATTTTTCGAAGGATAAGCCAATAACATTAATTGATGGTCAATCTTTATTAGGTTTATTAAATAAATATGGATATAAAAATTTAACCATAAAACTTGATAGTAAAAAAAATTAATCTGATATATAAAAAAACAAATCTAAGTAATTAATTTTATCTATATATTTCTAAATATTAATAATAAAATAGTTAAAAGTTTTTTTATAAATTATTTAAAACATGTTCCTATTTTTTTTAATTTATGTTAAAATTTAATATAGATATAAGAATTGGAGGAAAGAATAATGGGATTTATTAAAGGACTATTTAAAGGAGATAACGAAAATATTAATGATAATATAAATGGTAATGAATATTATGATATAAAAACAGAAGATGCAATGAATGAAGAAGGGGGAGCCAAAATGATTTTACTTGAACCACGAGCATTTTCTGAGTCACAACAAATAGCAGATCATTTAAAAAGAAGAAATACAGTCGTTGTAAATTTAAAGAGAGTTACAAGTGATCAAGCTAAAAGAATAGTTGATTTTTTGAGTGGAACAATATATGCAATCGGTGGAGATTTACAAAAAATTGGAGGAGGTATTTTTCTTTGTACACCAAATAATATAAATGTTCAAGGAAAAATTACTGATGAATTAGAAGGAAAAGATATCCACGATAATGATGATATTAACATTGAATGGTAAAAAAGTATTGAAATAAAAGATAAGTTGTGCTAAAATAGGTATCAACTTCGTTTGAGGGAGAGGCTTATGGATAAATTTAATAGAACACTTAGGGGCTATGATCCAGATGAAGTAAATAAATTCTTAGATCAAGTTATTAAGCAGGTTGAAAGAATGATTGCCGATCTTAAAGAAAAAGATAGGCAAATTGCTTTAAGAGATGAAAAAATAGCCGAATTAACAAAAATGGTTGAATCTACTGGACATATGCGTGATAAGCTTGCCCAGTACGAACGAATGGAAGCAACTTTAAATAGAGCTATTGTAATGGCTCAAAAAACATCTGACCAAATAAAAGCAAATGCTCATAGAGAAAGCGAAATTATTTTGGAAGATGCTAAAAAGAATGCTAGTAGAATTGTTAATGAATCATTATTAAGAGCAGAAAAAACTGATATGGAATCTAATATGATTAAAAGAAATACAAATATTTTTAAACGTAAATTAAAAGATATATTAGAATCCCAATTAGAACTTGTTGAAGATATTGAAAAAATAGAAATGTAAAAGTAAATGATGAAGACGATATATTATGAAATTTAAAGAGAGTTAGTGGTTGGTGGAAACTAATAAGGAAATAATATATAGATCACTTCTGATACTTGTTTGGTAACGCATTATAGTTATAAAGTGCATAATACTATTATGAAATAGGGTGGTACCGTGGATTATTTCACCCCTATAAATAATAGTATTTTTTTTGATTTAAGAATATATTATTAGGAGGGTATATATGTGTAAATTTTGTGAGTTAGAAAAAGAAACTAATTATGAAATGGATGAAAGGATAAGTAAATATTGGAAAGAAAATGAAATATTTAAAAAAAGTATTGAAACCAAAGATGAAAAAAATAACTTTGTATTCTATGATGGACCAATTTATGCCAATGCAAAACCAGGACTTCATCATATGTTTGCTAAAGAAATAAAAGATTCATTCTGTCGTTATAAAGCAATGAGAGGGTACCACGTATTAAGAAAAATCGGCCTTGATACTCATGGACTACCTATTGAAGTAAACGTAGAAAAAAAATTAGGATTTTCATCTAAAGCTGATATTGAAAACTTTGGTATAGATAAATTCAACGAAGAATGTCGTAATGCAACTCAAACTAATATTAGTGATGTTGTAAAACTTACTAATATGATGGGACAGTTCATAGATACAGATAATCCATACGTAACCTGTAGTAATGAATATATTGAAACAGAATGGTGGATAATCAATGAATTGAACAAAAAAGGATTATTATATCAAGGAAATAAAGTCTTACCATATTGTCCTAGATGTGGTACAGAACTTGCTAATTTTGAAGTTGCTCAAGGATATAAAGAAGTAAGCGTTAATACTGTTATTGTACCTTTTAAACTAAAAGAAGAAGATACTTATATGCTTGTTTGGACAACAACTCCATGGACCTTAATAGCTAACCTTGGATTATGTGTAAATCCAAATGAAGATTATATTAAAGTAGAATCAATGGGATATAAATTCATTGTTGCCAAAAAACTAGCTAATAGTGTTTTAGGTGATGAATACAAAGTATTAGATACTTTTAAAGGAAAAAAATTAGAAAATAAAGAGTATGTTCAATTAATGCCATTTATTAAAGTTAAAGATAAAGCATTTATTATTACATGCGATGAATACGTAACAATGGAAGATGGAACAGGTATAGTACATCTTGCTCCTGCTTATGGTGATGATGATAACAGAGTGTGTAAAAAATATGGTATTACCTTTATTAATCCTGTAGGTAAAGATGGTAAATATACAGAAGGACCTTGGGAAGGAAGATTAGTAACTGAACCAGAACTTGAAATAGATATTATTAAATATTTAAAAGAAAACGATAAATTATTTAAAAAGATAAAAATAAAACATAATTATCCTCATTGTTGGAGATGTAAACAACCACTATTAAATTATGCTAAACCAGCATGGTATATTGCTAATACAAAGTATAAAAAAGAAATAATTGAAGCAAATAAAAAAGTTAATTGGCATCCTTCATATGTTGGTGAAAAAAGATTTGCTAATTGGCTAGATAATATGATTGACTGGGGTATTAGTCGTAACCGTTTCTGGGGCGCACCACTTCCAGTTTGGACTTGCTCTTGTGGGCACTTTAAAACAATAGGATCAATAGATGAATTAAAAAAATTATCTATAGAAAAATTAAAAGACAGTGAAATTGATTTACATCGTCCATATGTAGATAATATCCATATTAAGTGTGAAAAATGTGGTAAAACTATGGATAGAGTTTCAGATGTATTAGACGTATGGTTTGATTCAGGATGTATGCCATATTCTCAATATCATTATCCATTTGAAAATAAAAAATTATTTGAAACTCAATTTCCTGCAGATTTTATTGCCGAAGGAATAGATCAAACAAGAGGATGGTTCTATGTACTTCTAGTAATATCAACATTAATAAGTGGAAAATCTCCATATAAAAATGTCTTAGTTAATGACTTAATGTTGGATGCAAACGGTAAAAAAATGAGTAAAAGTCTAGGTAACATCGTAGAACCATTTACAACAATTGAAAAATATGGAGCAGATATAGTTAGATTTTATCTTTTAAATGTATCACCAGTATGGACACCACTTAAATTTGATTATAAAGGAGTCGAAGAAGTAGCATCAAAATTCTATAATACATTAAAAAATACTTATAATTTCTTTGCTATATATGCAAACGCCGATAAAATAGATCCGAGAGAATTTAAAGTAGATTATAAAGATTTAACAGAAATCGATAAATGGTTATTATCTAAATACAATAAACTTGTCGAAAGTGTAAATAACAGTATGGATGATTATGATCTAACTTCAACCACAAGAAATATTTTAGAATTTATCTCTGAAGATTTATCAAATTGGTATATAAGAAGAAATAGAAGAAGATTCTGGAGCAGTGAATTAGACCTAGATAAAAAAGCTGTTTATTATACAACATATAACGTATTAGAAGGCGTATGTAGACTTATAGCGCCTATTACACCATTTATATCAGAAGATATATATATTAAATTAACAGGAAAAGAATCAGTACATTTAGCTGAATATCCTGTAGCTAATAAAAAGTTTATCAATGAAAAAATAGAAGCTAGAATGGATCTTATTAGAAACTTAATTAGCCTAGGTAGAAATATAAGAGAAGAAGTTAAAATTAAAGTTAGACAACCATTAAGCGAATGTTTAATCGATGGAAAAAATGAAAGTTTAATAAGCGATTTAGTACCACTTATAGAAGAAGAATTAAATGTTAAAAAAGTAACATTTATCAATGACTTAAGCGAATTTATGAACTATACTGTAAAACCTAATTTTAAAGAAGTAGGTAAAATATTTGGCTCTAATATTAAAGAATTTACTAATAGATTACTAGAATTAACAATTGATGATATCAAAAAATTACAAAATAATGAAGTAATTAATATGAATATTAACGGGACTGATTATAATGTAGATTTAAGTTATGTAGATATTAGAACAAATTCTAAAGAAGGATTTAGTGGTTCAAGTGATGCAAATAACTTTGTAATATTAAATACAGAACTAACTGAAGATTTGATATTAGAAGGAATAGCAAGAGAAATAGTTAGTAAAGTACAAAATTTAAGAAAAAATAATGACTATAATATAATAGATAGAATTTGTATTTATTATAGTGGCGATGATAAAGTTAAAGAAGCAATCAATACATTTAATGAATTTATAAAAAATGAAACATTAGCTACAAGTTTAGAAGAAAAAGATAATAAAGGAGAAGAATATGATCTAAACGGTCATAGTTCTAGATTATATATTGAAAGAATAAAATAAAATATAAAGTATTTCAAAAAAAATAAATATATGATATAATTAATTTGAAAAAAAAAGGAGGAGGTGGACTTATGTTTTGTCCAAAATGTGGTGAAAAGAATGTAGAAGGAGCAAATTTTTGTGCTAAATGTGGAGCAAATTTCGAAGAAGTTATTGGTGTACCTACTAAAACAACCAAGAAAGATGTAGTTGTAAAAAAGGTAAAAAAAGAAAATGCTGAAAATATAGTTGGTGATATTTTTAAACATATGATTACAGCTTCTATTAAACCTTTTGAAGCATTCAAGAAATCATCAAAAAAATTATCTACACCTAAATATAGTTTAATTTATAGTGCATTTGTTTGTGGAATTGCTTGGATACTTAGTATCATTTCTACAATATTTAGTGCAGCAAAAACAACTAGTTTTGGCTGGTCAGGAACAACAACAACATGGAATTTTGCACAATTAAATTATATTAAAATTATATTTGTTAATTTACTTGTTTACGTAGCTTTGGTTGCTGCCATTGCCGGAGTATATTGTTTAGCTAGTTTGGTAGTTAAAAAGGCAATATCTTATACTAAAATGTTAGCAATAACTTGTACAGCTATTATGCCATATATTATAGGCGCAGTCTTTTTAGCACCTTTATTTGGTTTAATTCATTCTAATATAGGAGCATTCTTTGCTATTGCCGGTCTAGTATATTCTGTATTAATATTCTTTGGATTAATCAATGAAGAAATAGGCTTTGAAAAGAAAGAACAATTATTATATTTCCATTTAATATGTGTAGGTGTTTTATCACTAATATTCTATTATACATTTATTTATTTTGGAGGAATGAATGTTGTAAAAGATATTTCATTACTTGATAGAGCAGCAAGCTATTTAGGTTTTTAAAAAATAGTCTCATGACTATTTTTCTTTATTATTTTTTATGAACTCCCTGAGCATTTTAGTTAAAGCTCTTTTTTCAATTCTTGATATATAGCTTCTAGAAATACCAATTTCTTTAGCTATTTCTTTTTGTGTAATTTCTTCTTCTTCGTTAAGACCATATCTTTTAATAATTATTTCTTTTTCTCTTTTAGTTAAAACTTTAAAATATTCCTTTAATAATAAAATATTATTTCTAGTATTAATATCCTTAATATAATCAGGCTTAGGAGTTTTTAAAATATCTAAAATTGTTATTTCATTTCCTTCTTTATCAAAACCAACAGGCTCATTAATACTTATATTTTTACTGTGCTTTTTATTATTTCGGTAAAACATCAATATTTCATTTTCAATACATCTAGCTGCATACGTCGTAAGCCTTGTATTATGTTTTTTAGAGTAACTATCTACTCCTTTAATAAGACCAATTGTTCCTATACTTATTAAATCATCATTAAATTCATTTTTACTATCATATTTTTTCACAATATGAGCAACTAATCTTAAATTATGTTCAATTAATTTATTTCTAGCATCTTTATCCCCAAATTTATTTAATTCAATCAATCTTTCCTCTTCTTCAGCAGTTAATGGTTCTGGAAAAACATTATTTGAGTAGGCAGCAGTAAAAAAATATAAATCTTTAAATAACCACTTAAATAATTTAAACATAAATCACTTCCTAATAAAATATATGACAATTCATGACTATTTATTTCAATTGACTTTAACTAACTAATGTGTTATTATTACTCTAGGTGAAAGATATGAAAAAGGGATTTCGACTTATTGATGTAGTAGTCATTTTATTTATAATAATAATTATTGGAATAATTGCCGGATTACTTATAAAAAGTGTTATTAAAAATATGAAAGAAGAAAAAAACAAAATACTAATAGAAAATTATGCAAACAGTGTTTTATATACTAAAGAATTTTATATGAAAAACAACGAAAATAATATTCCTAAATATTGCAGTATTAGTAAAGATATAATTTATTTTGATGAAAATTATAATAATGAATATGATTCTAATGAATTATTATGTAATAAAGAATGCGATAATGATAACTGTATCAAATTTTTTATTACTAATAGAGATATTGAAAATAAAGATGTAAAATGTAATATTATTAAAATAGACAACAATTATTTAGAAATATCTAATTGTATAATAAAGAATAAAGAAATAGTTAATTATAAATACAAATTAAATATAGAAAATAGTGTAGAGTAGTCTACATTATTTTTCTTTACTTATTATTTAATTTACTGTATAATATGTTCGAGGTGGTTGGAATGAAGAAACCAGTTGTTGCTTTAGTTGGTAAACCAAATGTAGGTAAAAGTACTATTTTTAATAAATTAGTAGGTAAAAAAGTATCAATAATAGAAGATACACCAGGTGTTACTAGAGATAGAATATATGGAAATGTAAATTTTGAAAATAAAAGTTTCTCCATAATTGATACAGGTGGTATTGAAGTAGGTAATGATAATTTTAATAAAGAAATAAGCATGCAAGCAGAACTAGCTATTAATGAGGCAGATTTGATATTATTCGTTGTAGATGGTGCATATGGCCTAACCAGTGATGACTATAAAGTTAGAGATATGTTACAAAAAATCAATAATAAAGTAATAGTTGTTATAAATAAGTGTGATAGTAAAAAGATTAAAGATAATGAATATGAATTTTATGAATTAGGATTTAATAATTATATCAAAGTAAGTGGAGAACAAAGTATTGGCATATATGATTTATTAGATGAGATATGTAAATTATTGCCAACATATAATGAAGAACAAGATGATACTATTAAATTTTCCATCATTGGTAGACCAAATGTAGGTAAAAGTAGTTTAGTAAATGCACTACTTAATGAAGATAGGGTAATAGTTAGTAACATAGCTGGAACAACAAGAGATGCTGTTGATACCCAATTTACTTATCATGGAAATGTTTATACCGTTATAGATACAGCAGGAATGCGTAAAAAAGGTAAAGTGTATGAAGTCATCGAGAAGTATAGTTTATTAAGAAGTATGAGAGCAATTGATAGATCTGATGTATGTGTACTTGTTATTAATGCTGAAGAAGGAATTATTGAACACGATAAACATATCGCAGGCTATGCCATAGAGGCAGGAAAACCAGTTGTAATTGTAGTGAATAAATGGGATATGGTTGAAGATAAAGATAATGCAATGAAGAAATGGAAAAAAGATATTGAAGCTAATTTTCAATTTATGCCATTTGCTAAAGTAGTATTTTTATCAGCTTTAACTAAAAAGCGAATACATACTTTAATGCCAGAAATACTTTTATCTTATGAAAATAGTAAAAAAGAAATAAAAACAAGTTTATTAAACAGTGTAATTATGGATGCATATAGTCTAAATTTACCACCATCATATAAAGGTAAAAGATTAAAAATATATTTTTCAAGTCAAGTTAGAACAAATCCACCAACTTTTAATATACAAGTAAATAGTAAAGGATTAGTTCATTTCTCTTATGAAAGGTATTTAGAGAATAAAATTAGAGAATCATTTGATTTCAGCGGCACACCAATTATTATAAATTTTAAAAATAAAGGAGAACAATAACTATTTATTGTTTTTTTATTGTACATTATAAAAGTTTATGATAAAATCAATAATAAAGGTGAGTATATGAAAAAGTTGTTCTTTTTAATAATTATTTACTTAAGTATTATATATAGTGAAAAAACTTTAGCTTATAATGAATATAAAATAGGAGATATAGTTAATTATAATGGCGTAAAATATTATGTAATAGAAAATAGTGATAGTGATACCGATTATTTAGTATTGTTAAAATCATTACCTTTTACCCAAGAAGAATTAGAAAAATATAGTGAAGATGATGTGGTTGATACTCGATATATAGATAAGTTTTACGGAATACAATATTAAAATAGTGATAGTTGTAATAGTGACGATAATAAAGATGGTTGCAGTAATCAATATTCTGATTCTAATATAAAAAGATTGCTTGATAATTGGAAAGAATCAGCTTTTTCGGACAATGATTTAGTTTTAGTAGATGGATATAAAGTAAGATTAATCACATTAAATGAATTACTAAATAACTTAGGATATAATTCAAATGAAGTTGTTACAGAAAAAGTTTATAAACTAACTTCAGAAGTACCTGACTGGGTTTATAAATATTATCAGTATGGCGAATATTCTTATTGGACAATGTCTAGTATTGATGATTCCAATAATGCAGTTAGTGTAGTTTTAAAATCAGGTGATGTATCTTCATTAGCTTCATATTTTACCATTAACTGGCAGGATGAGGAAGAAAAAGAAAATATGGTATATAAATATCATCCTGTAAGACCTGTTATTAATTTAAATAAATGTATATTTGAAGATGGTTGCTATGAAGAAGAGATAAATGTATTAGATGGATGTATTAATGATAATAATATATGTATAGATGATTCTACAGGATTGTTTGATAAAATGGAAAATCCGGAAACAATAGATAATATAACCAAATATTTTCTATTAGCTTTAATAAGCATTTTATCATTATTTATAGTTATTTTTAGAAGAGAAAGTGATTGACATCACTTTCTTTTTTCACATTTAATTTATAATATCATATATTAATTTAGGAGGTATATATGTCTTTTTCTGATAAATTTTTTGATAGAGTAGAAAAGAAAACTAATGTTGACAAAAACATGATTTTAGATTTAGCTAAAAAACTACAACAAAATGACCTTAAGGATGAGGGTACACTTAGAGAAATAATTCATACACTAAGTCAAGCAACAGGTAAAAATGTATCTAAAGAACAAGAAGAAAAAATAATAAGTGCAGTAGTTAATGATAAAGTTCCTAAAAATATAGATAAAATGCTATAAAATTTAGTACTACTTCATTTTTTCTTGCATTTCAATATAATATATTATATAATTATATTGTAATTAATTATTTGTGATATTTAGTAATTAATTTAATGGTAATTAGAGAAATTTAGTGGTTGATGCAAACTAAACAAGTTAAGTTAATGAATTACATACAAATCGGATAAATCCGTTATAATATTAAGTTGCATAATACTATTATGAAATAGGGTGGTACCGTGGATTAATATTCATCCCTATATTTATAATAGTATTTTTTTTGGAGGTAATATGATAAAAAGAATTATTTTTGATATTGATAATACTTTAATAGATTTTCCAAAATATGAAGAAGGATATCAGAATGTATTAGATAAATATCATACTGGTAAAAAAGCAGTTGATCTGTATAAAGCTATTGATGTATATGAAAAGTGTGGTAAATTTGAATTATATGAAAAAAATAATTTACTTAAAGTTATAAATGAAGAATTAAACCTTGATTTAGATAATAACTTTTTAGAAGACTATTTTACTATGTATAATAAACTTATTACACCTGTTAGTGAAAGTATTAAAGATACTCTAGATTATTTAAGCAAAAAATATGAGTTAGTTACTTTATCTAATTGGTTTACCTTTAGCCAAGAAGCAAGATTAAAGAAAGCCGATATCTATAAATATTTTACCAAAGTTTATGGTACTGATATTGTACCAATGAAACCGAAAAAAGAAGCATTTATAAAAGTAATTGGTAATCATGAAATAGAAGAATGTTTAATGATTGGTGATAGTATAAAAATGGATATAGAAGTACCTAATGAAATGGGCATGAAAGTTTATTATTTGAATAAGGGTAAGAAAAGTAATTATCCTTGTATAGAAAGACTAGAAGATTTAAAGGAGATGTTATAAATGGAATTAAATAATTATATAGATCATACCAATTTAAAAAATACAGCAACATTAAAAGATATTGAAAAATTATGTAATGAAGCAATTAAATATCATTTTCATAGTGTATGTATATATCCATATTATGTACCATTAGCTAAACAATTACTTAAAGGTAGTAGTGTAGAAGTATGTACAGTAATAGGATTTCCTATGGGAATGAATACCAAAGAAACAAAAGTATATGAAGCAATTGATGCCGTATCTAAAGGAGCAACAGAAATTGATATGGTCATCAATATTGCAGCTTTAAAAAATAAAGATTATGATTATATAAAAGAAGAAATAGAAGAAATTAGAGATGCAATAGATGGTAAAGTATTAAAAGTAATTATTGAAACATGTTTACTAACAGATAAAGAAATAGTAAAAATGACAGAAATATGTAATGAAACATTTGTTAACTTCATTAAAACTTCAACAGGTTTTAGTGAAAGTGGAGCCAAAGTTGAAGATATAGAGTTAATAAATGATCATAAGAATGAAATACTTGAGATTAAAGCAAGCGGTGGTATTAGAGACATTGATACAGCAGAAGCTATGATTAAAGCTGGAGCTACAAGGCTGGGTACAAGTAGTGGTGTTAAATTAATGCAAGTAGAATGTAATGATAAATGTCAATGTGGACATTGTCATAAGGAGGAGGAATAAACATGACATTATATGAAGATTTAATGTATAGAGGATTAATTAAAGATGTTGCAGGTGAAGATTTAGAAAAAAAATTAAATGGAGAACCATTTACATTTTATTGGGGAACCGATCCAACAGCAGATAGTTTACATATTGGACATTACTCAAGTTTAGTTACAGCTAAAAGACTTGCGAAAGCAGGACATCATCCAATATTATTAGTAGGAGGAGCTACTGGTTTAATAGGTGATCCAAGACCAACTTCAGAAAGAGAAATAATAGCATTTGAAACTGTTCAAAACAATATTGAAGGAATATCTAAACAAGTATCAGAAATGTTTGAAGGAAAAGCAGAAGTTGTAAATAATTATGATTGGATGAAAGACATGGATTTAACATCTTTTCTACGTGAAGTAGGTAAATATATTAATATAAATTATATGTTAGATAAAGATATAATTAGAAGAAGATTGGAAACAGGAATTACCTTTGCAGAATTTACTTATACATTAATGCAAGGATATGATTTTTTACACTTAATGGAAGAAAAAAATGTTACAATGCAAGTAGAAGGATCTGACCAATGGGGTAACATTACAACAGGTATCGATTTAATATATAAAAAAACAGGTAAAAAAGTATATGGATTTACTATGCCATTAATCTTGGACGCTAGTGGAAAAAAATTTGGAAAATCAGAAGGAAATGCTTTATGGTTAAACAAAGATAAAACATCATCATATGAATTATACCAATATTTAATTAATTCTGATGATTCAAAAGTAGAAGAATATTTAAAGGTGTTTACTTTTTTAACAAAAGAAGAAATAGAAGTTATTATGAAAAAACATAATGAAAAACCTGAAGAAAGAATAGCTCAAAAAGAATTGGCTAAACAAATTATTACAGATTTACATGGTTTAGATGAATATAATAGAGCTTTAAAAATAAGTGAAACTTTATTTAGTGGCAATATAAAATCATTGACACTATCTGAAATAGAAGAAGGATTTAAAGGAGTACCTAATTTTGAATTTAGTGAATGTTCTTTAATTGAATTGTTAGTTAATAATAAAATAGCTAGTAGTAGAAGAGAAGCAAGAGAATTTTTAAATGCTGGATCAATTACACTAAATGGCGATAAAGTAAGTGATGAAAATATGATTATTAATAATGATACAGCTATTGAAAGTAAAGTAATAGTAATAAGAAAAGGTAAAAAGAAATACTTTTTAGGCAAAATAAAACACGATTAAAATTTTCGTGTTTTTATTTTAAATACTTTATTATGAGCTTGATAAGCTTCATTACCAATACTATCAAGTAAAGAACCTATATTATAATTTGGTTTACAAGTATATAAATTATTAAAACAATCTAATAAATGTTTGTTGATTCCAATAGATTTTAAGAATTCTAAATATAAATAGAAATCTTTCATATCTAACTTAGTAATATTATCTTGATATAAAGTATTTAATAATAAAATGATTAGACAATAATAATCTGTTTGTTCATTAGGCCTTATAATATCCTTATTAATTGTATCTACATCATATTTATTATGAATAATAATACCTTTTCTTTTTAAACTCTGCAAATATCTTGTAGGACTAGACAGATTATTTAATATTTTACAACTATCTAAATCAATAACTTTGATATTCTTGTTACAATCTACCATAATATTTTCTTCATGGATATCTCCAATATAGAAATCATTAACACTAGTATATTTTCTAACATTTTCCATTTTAGTTAAAACATTACTAATTTTTTTTAATAAATCTATTTTCGTATTCATATCTATTTTTGTATTATATATTACTTGTGACAAATTGATTCCATTTACCAAATCCATTGCATAACCCTCAATTTTAGAATTAATAGAAACTAGACAATCTGGAATAACTAATTCATCAACATCAATTTCCTTTTTATAATCAATTAATGAATTAATAGTATACATTTTATTACTAAAATCAATTCCATTAGTAATAAAAAACTTTTTAAATATTTTATCTTCAGTTATCCATTTTTTCTTCATACTAAAATAATAAAGATTTGCCTCTGTATTAACACATTTTACATCATATCTTCTTAAAGAATTAGCCCTATGCTCAGAAATATTTACTATTTTCATATACATCCCTTCCTCTTTCTTTTTTTTGTTGTTGCAAGATATTTTATCATAAATATATATAATTGCAAATTAAAAGAAGAAATTATATGTTTTTTCTTCTTATTATTCTTTGTTTAGGTATTTCTTCTTCTACAGTAACGGTAGCATTAGTTATATCCATTTCTGGAATAGCAACAGTAACAATGGCCTTTTTTATATCTTCTACAGGAGTACTTTCTAAAACCGTAACATTTTTTATATCTTCTTTATTTTTGTTTTCATCAATAATATATTTCTCTAAATCACATACAGTTTTATTATTTAATTCCCAATTGTTTATATATTTTCTAACGTCTATTCCTTTTTTCATAAGTCGTATATACATATCCATATAGTCACTTGGAATATTTGGATCCATAATTAGATCTTCATCAATTCCTATTATTCCCATAGCATATTTAATTGTTCTTATTTGTTCTAATGTGTATGCTTCACTTCTTTTTATATCTTCAATTTTTTTATCTAAATCATACTTCATAGTTTTCTCACCAGTTCAATATTTTAGCACATATCCCCATCTTTATCAACTATTATCCTTATTTTTTCTCTAAATTCCTTTTCTACGTATTCTTTTTGTAAATCTTCCGGCAAAATCAAACTCAATATTGAAGCTATTTTATAATCTATACCAAGAAATTGTTTTCCCTTAGAGTAATTTGTTATTAGTGGTATCTTTATATTTTTCTTAATTATATTTAAATAATCTTTTCCTTTATTATTAAAACCTAGTATTCTAATATAATCTTTAAAATTTTTAACATCACCACTAGTTATATTAAATAATATATAAATCATTAATCTCTTGATTCTACTATATGTATAATTCTTACTTTTAATATTATTAATTAATTCTTCTAATGAATTACTATTGTAAATATATTTATATATTCTAGATTTAATATGATCATCAATTCCATATATATTATTTATATCCATTAATAGTATTTTATATTTAATAAATGAATAATAACTATCCAAATATTTTATATTATCTAGATATTTTAACATTTGTACTGGTACATATTTACTAATATCATTATGTTGTTTTAAAGCTAATCTAATACTGGTCGCACTAGCAATATCACTATCTAAAACAGTAGAATGATAATCATTAGTTCTTTTTATACAAATAGGATCTATATTATAATTATTTAATAATATTTCTTTAATATAACCCAATCCTAATAAATCATTTGGCGTATTAATATTAATATTAGATAATTCATATAATGCTTTTCCACAGGCAGTGGGATAGTTAATACCATCTTTAATATAATTCTTAACTAAATCATCATATTTACTATTATTAATTTGTATATTAGCTAATAATTTAAGCGTTTCTACATTATTTAATTCACTACCAAATATAATTTTATTAACTTTCAATTCATTCAGTATTTTAATAGATCCTTTAGCAAACATATCTGCAGAGTTACACGCATAAACAAAAGGAAGTTCAATTATTAAATCTATACCAAAATTAAGAGATATTTCAGCTTTATCCCACTTATCAACAATACTAATATCTCCTCTTTGAGTAATATTACCTGACATAATCGCAATTATAGTTGAGTCAGGATATAATTGTTTAATTTTTTTTAAATGATATAAATGTCCATTATGAAATGGATTATATTCACAAATAATACCAATAATCATGTAATCACCATAAGTATTATATAAAATAATTGTTGAAAAAACCAGATTTAGTTGCAATTTTTCTAAATTTTATATATAATTTTATTGGTGATTTAATGAATTTTGACATTAGAAGATTAAATAGTAATATTGATGATTGTATTCCTGTAGATATTAATTATAATTTTAGTAAAGAAGAATTAGATGGCACCGATATGTTAGAATGTAGTTGCCATGTTACTGGAGAAATATATAAGAGTATTACAGGTGAACTAGCAGTTAATTTTAGTATTGAAGGAATAATGATTTTACCATGTGCAGTGACATTAAAACCAGTAAAATACCCATTTAATATTGAAATTAATGATGAAATTGGTGAAATATTAGATAATTTTGATACAAATTACACAAATACACTTGATATTTTTCCAATAATATGGGAAAATATATTAATGGAAATTCCCATGCGTGTTGTAAGTGAAGAAGCCAAAGACTTTAAAATTGAAGGAAATGGTTGGAAACTTGTAACAGAGGAGGAACATAGTTCACCATTTGATGAACTAAAAAATTTATTGGATGAATAGTGAGGTGATATAAATGGCTGGACCATTTAGAAAAGTTAGTAATACTAGAGGTAGAAAAAGAAGAACACATTATAAGATAAGTGC
>JAEEGL016803088.1_pt1 | contig 17578 bp, 24 predicted proteins | sample 9134231 | NCBI WGS metagenome assembly JAEEGL01 (sample SAMN16246548, study PRJNA631951) | gut metagenome | biome: gut microbiome; feature: rumen; material: fiber-attached | host: Bos | place: Iran: Karaj | collected 2018-10 | reverse complement strand
TTCCACCACCAGGCATACTCTGGAATCGTGGTAGGGTCTACCGGCTGCGTCTTACTGAAATATACCTCGTGGTTCATGTAGTACGCCTTATCATCGTCAACTTTGGCAACACGAGTTGTGCTGGTCAGCGTGGTAACTACTTCCTCGTCTGTGCTTTGCAGTGTGCCGAGTGTGCCGTTAATCGTGTTGGCTTCAAACAAATAGATATGGTCTGTATTCTTGTTGCCGCTAAAGGAGCTGTTTTCCAACCAGAGCGTCAATTGTGTTGGATTATCCTTGTCATCAATCAACTTCAGATAGCCGGTGTCATACGTAACAGGATCGGTGTCATGGATGATATACACGATACTGCAGCCTGAATTAACAGGGTCACCATTTTCCCGAAGACGATCTGTGGTGCGCCATGTGAACTGCTTTTTCTCCCTGGCTGTATAATCAGTCCTGTACATAACGCCTTTGGTATAGTCTGTCGTGTTCAGATCAAGCCGCACATAACCACTGTCATTACCGTAATTTGTGATAGCCAGACGACAGAAGTTCACAGAGCCAATCGTCTCAGACTACGTACCGAGATCCTCATTGAATACTTGTGCGGCTCGGTTTGTTGCGTCAAGAAGCGCTGGCATATTCCGCTGATACTTCGCAATTGTCTGAATCATCTCATCAGTCAGAAGCTCAACAGACCGATAATAATCGAAGTCCATCAGAAAAGAGAACTGATTCGTCACCGTCTGAGGATTTGGGTTCTCCTCCGTGGAGGTTGTCAATGTGAACTCAACACGATCTTCGATTGATTCCTGCGGCTCAATATAAGTTGGATAAGCCAGACCATTCTCTGCGTCCTGATCGATCTTGTGTGCAGCATCCCAGACATAGCTCATGGAAGCTGGGTCCAGCAGAGACCAGATTACCTTGTCTCCAGCCGCAAGATCAACTGTTGGCCTGAAGTATCGCTTGTAGTTGATCTGTGCGATCGGATCAGCGATAGTAAACTCACATTCGGTTCCAGCTGTTACGGCTTCCGTAGCTTCCAGAGTGTATTCCGGGTGCGTCCATTCATCGATGCCGCAATAACCAGAGACCTTGTCGCCGAACGCGCCATACACGTACAGTTTTGTGACAAGATTCTCTGTATTCTATGTGCGCGTTACATTGCGAACGTTCTTGCCATAATGCAGCTCAATCGAAGGCTTCTCCTTCACGTCAGGCAGGGAACCATCCTCTGGTTCAGAGAACGGATTCATAGGAATAATGTCAACGGTTCTGCCTTCGCCGTGATAGATTGGTTTGGCCTCAAAGAGATCACACATGTTGGAGATCAGCTTGAACGCGCCAGTCTTGGCCGATGCTTTCAAGCTGCGGATCTTCTCTTTGCCAGTGCGCTTCTCCTTGAATGAGTCAACAAAGCCAGGCGTCCAGCCTGTGCCGTCGAGAATCGTTTCCAACAGTTGCCTGGCCGTCCCAACGTTATTGCCTTCTTCATCAGAGAACTCAAGCCCAAGGTTCTTTGTCTTCAGCTATTGCGCGATATGCCCTGCGCTCACGCTGACGTTTTTGCCGAACCCTTGATGAGTAATCTTTGGTTCTGAAATAAGGAACCAGTCTATACCATCATCATCCTACAGACGAATTCGATAATCAGCCTTCAGATAAGCCAGACGGAAGTTTTCTTCCTGTCCACCCTCTGTGTTCTCACAAGTAGAAGGAATGGTGAATGACAGCTCTCGCCATCCATTTCGTTCTGTTGTCACGATTACATTAGTTGCCTGACCGGCTAAGTCAGAGCTATTGTCATACAGGGTACACTTCTTATTGCCTGAATAGTCATAGACATCCAGAACGAGGTTGCGTTTATATCGGAGCATACATCCACCTCCTTACTCGAATGTAGGTTTATACCTGAAGATCAGCTTGGTCAGAGCCATCGTGCTGACAGGCTTGACAGTAATATTGTTAAAAGACACAACCGCTGCGTCGATCGTGAAGCTGGTTGAGCTGCCGCCTGTTGGACTTGGAATATTATCTTCAATAACAATCGTGGTGCCGCCATCTTCAACTCTGACAATGCGGCTCTTGAAGAGATCTGACGCAGACTGATTGCCAAGTACCAGATATCCAAGAATAGCTGTGCCAAGCACTCCGGAAGACGTGTGCCGCATAGCAAAGTATTTACCAACCATGCTGTCATCGACTGGCTCACTGAGTGTCAGAGTGTTTGAACCATAAGTGCCGGTCGCTCTGATGTTCCTGTTTGCAGGGAAGTTCGACGCCAGATCGATGAACCCGTTGTCATGATAGAAGAACGCATGCTCTGTTTGATCTGAACCGTTTGTCATCAGAACTTTGCCACTAAGACTATCGACAATCAGATATTTATTAGCGGCAGTCGTATCAGCGTTCGTCAGCGCGACAATCTTGCAGAGCTGCTGCGTGGCGTCATTGTAGATCGTGATGCCATCGCCAACGTCTCCGGCCAGTTCGATGGATACAGCCGCTGTTTCAGTGCCGGGATTGTAGATCTGGAACGTCTCCTCGCTTGTCAGTGTTGTCTCGGCAAAGTTCTTTGAGAGATCCCACTCGACGCCTTTAAGCATGGCTGTGTTGGCCAGCAGGTTCGCCTCGTTGGGGTCGTTATCATAGATGTAGGTCTGATCCGTTCTTGCAAAAGGATAGTATGCGCGCATCTTGATTGTGACGACGCCGTTGAGATAACTCATCATCTGCCCAATGTCGATGGAAGCGACAGTGGCGACGTACCAGCACCATGGACGAGTCTTGAAGATCAGTCGTCCTGTTCTTCCTCTGCGGAAGAAGTGCATAATGCGCGTCATGGAGCCTTCGTTAATGTGAGTGCCCTCATAGAAGCAACGCTATGTAAAGTCCTTCGGCTGTACCGTGGTGCCGTAGAAGTAACCGCCATTATGTGCATCAAATGTCTCGTCGTCCATCTTCCATGGAGCCGCGTTATACACGTAAGTGTTTTGATTTTCAGGAGCATACTCCTATCCAAGAGTAGAAATGTCTACTCCGTCAAAAGTGAAACCGCCTTCCATAGTTCACCTTCTTTCTTTCCATTACATGAAGGATAGAAAGGTCACGTTTTTCAGAGAGAGGGAGGCCGTCTTGCGACGGCCTCCCGTATTCTTTAACCGAACGCATAGTTTGCTGTCATAAGACCTTGCTTGCTGATCTGACGCACGAACGCCTGACCAACCTTCTCGGCCACAGCTTCTATATCATCATCATTGTTGAGAGAAGCTTCTGTGATGTTCACGTAGATGTCGCCAGTATTGAAGCCACTGGCGCCAAACATACTGCCGTCAATGTTGCTGACGGTAGCGCGATAGTTGGCGTACTTCGCCTCGTCCAGCCACTCGCGGATCATCGCTGTGTCCTCCGCGCTGAGGAACGCTTCAGGCCGCAACTTTGAACCGTGAACATAGGCAGGGCCGGTGAAATCGACAATACCGCCGGTAGCGAAACCGGTAGCGAAATCACGAAGGTGATTCATTAATTTATTATATTGCACATCATTCCATTCGCTGTTTATTGCGCTTGTGTATGTATCGCTCTAACTTTTATAATCCGATGAAGAAATAGAGCTTTCATTCATTTTGTATACAGTAGCGTTGTCTATTTTATCGACACCAATTGACGACCTTACACCTGCGATAGCATTTGCGCCTGAGTCGGAATGTATTTTTTTCATAATTGGTGTTTCTTTGCCGCCAACATTGATTGTGCCAACAACATAATAATCTGCTTCTCCAACCTAATCAGAACCTTTTGGCTTTGTTGTTGTAGAAGAGCCGCCACCATAATTGCTTGTGTCGTCTTTGCCTAATCCAAGGAAGTCGTCTTCGTGGAACCACTCAGCACCAGTCTTTCTGGCGTTGACGTATGTTTCATACATTGTTCGCCAGTTCTGATCCATCCATGCCTGACCGGTTTCAGAAGCAAGTTTATATGTCTCGCTTTCCTTCATATAGTTAATAAACGATTCCTATGATTCCAGATGTTGATCAATATCTGGCCACCAGGTATCAGTGATGCCCATCATCTTTTTCCATGTATCAACCCAACCGCGAGCCATCTGTTTCTGCATTTCTAACACGCTGTTGGAATACTCGCGAACATTGCCGCTCAACCATTCGATCTATTCTTTTTGTTTCATTCCGAGAACCTGATTCATCTCTTCTGCGAAATTGTTTGCGTTAGCAAGACGTGCTTCAAGCTCTTCGTCGCCAGTCGTCTGGTATTCATCATACGCATCGAGCTGGTCCTGAAGGCCTTTCTGTTGCGCTTCGGCTTCATCTTCTGCAAGCTTCCATGCTCTGTCTCTCTCCAGATCTTCTATTTTTTGTTTGATCTCAGCAGCATCTTTTGTTCTGGTAGAGTCCATAGAGATTAAAGCATACTGTCTGCGCAGCTCTGCAAGTTCTTCATATTTCTCAGCTTCGTCTTCGGCTTCTTTGCGCTTATTGAGCCGCTCATCAATCAGATTCTTTTCCTCTTCGAGCGCTTGCTTCTTACGTTCAATATCGCGTTTAATAATATCCCACTCTTCTTGGTATCTGGTTTTAATTGCATTAAGTATCTGATCTTCCATTTCAACTGTGCCGTCAAGCATATCGCGTTCACGCTGAATTCTGGCTTTAATCTCTTCTTCAACAGTATCTTCAAGATCCATCCTGGTCTTACGGATTGCTTGCCAGTTCTCAATAATCTTACGATTGTTTTCAGCGATGGCATTGTTGCACTCTTCGATGGCTTCTTCATAGGACAGAACAGCCTCGGCAAGACTGTACCAGTCATCAGAGCCCTTGGTTGTCTTGTCCATTTGAGTCTTCAGCTGTTCAATAGCGGATCTATACTCGGAGATCATTGTAGTGCGCAGATCGTTTTCTGTTGGAAGCAAGAGATTAACATTAGTCAGTTCTCCAGCATCTTCGTAAAACTTTTCGGTATATTGCAACATCTTAAGACGGTGGTCTGAAACCTCTTTCTCACGCTTCAGACGCTCAAGCATTTTCTGCGCTTCGGATTTGCCGCCTCCGCCGCCGCCACCGCCTTTTGAAGAATACTTTTTAGCGGAGTTGCCGGGGGTAAACACGCCTTTTGCTGTGGCAGTATTTCCTGCCAATGTGATAACGCCTGTCAATATACCCCAAATGCCAGCCGCGCTATACATTTCAGTAACAACAGAGTCTTGTAGCTGCGCAACGATTTCTCCGATTTCGCTCATGTCAAGTTGACCGCCAGCGTTTATTTTTGCAATTATTTCCGAGCTTAGATTAAGCGTACCCGCCTTTTCGTTATACGCGCGCTCTAATTCTGTGAAGAATGTATCTGCAACAGTCTGAGCAGACTCCATTGTTTCTACTTCCATGTTTTTTGTAACGTCGCTTAATTCTCCTTCGCCCATTTGTTTAATGCGCTCTTCTGAGAATCCGGTGCTGGAAGCGATAATTCCTCTGGTTTGATCATCGAGAGCAGATCCTTTTTTGCCTTTTGATTTTTCAATAGCCAGCATAGCGTCATTAAGATCCATCATTTGCTTACGCGTTGCATTCAGTTGACGCGCAGACGTTGCTCCTCCTTTTTCGAGGTTTTCAACAGCATCCGCGACTTCATCTGTGCGATGGCCAAATTCGCGCATGGCGCGAATACCTTTACCGGCTATCTCGGCATCGAATTCCTGGAACTCTTCTTTGGATACTTCAAGATTGGATGTCAGCTTTTCCAGTATAGATGCACCAGCATCTGTCTGACGCATCCATTCCGCGAAGCCTTCTCCATCGGCGCCTTTCAGAATTGTATCAATTGAGCCTGTGTAATCTCCATTTTGGAACAGTCCTGCATACTAACTCTGATAATAATCACTTTGCTCCTGATCGGAATGTCCAGCGCCATAGTCAGATGCTTCAATCATTTGATTCTTAAAGCTTTCCATGTTACCGCCATTTTGCGCGTAAGCAATGGCATTAGCTATCTCAGGGTTATTTTGAAGGAATTCATTCATCTCAAGTTGATCCCCAAAAACTCCCTGCTCTATCAAGGCGCCTAAAAATCCTTCGATTGTTGTAAAGTCTCCTGACCATAGCATAGATGCCATTGTATTAGCTTTTGCTCTGTCGTCTGCTTTCTTTGAATATCCAGATGTAAAATCGGCTGCAGATGCAATCTGACCCGCGCCTGTAATAGCAGCATTGCCAGTATAATTCTATGATAATTTACCAGTTTCTTCATCAACATTTAACTCGTATCCCAAAGAACTCATCAACTGTTGTGTATTAGCAAAAGACGTATCCGAAAATAATGCTTTTCTTTTTTTATCCTTATCAAGAACGAATTCTCCTTCTGCGTTTAACTCATATTTGTTCATTCCACTAAGCCCGCCAAGTTCAGCCATAACCATTTTTGCGGCTTGTTGATCCATTTCTTGACGATTAACGGTTACTTGTTCGCCATACCTGGCAACCCAAAAGTCGTTTAGTTGATATCCTTCAATACCAAGATTTTTTGCTACTCTTTCTTTTTGTGCAGCTGTTGCTGTTCCGTTCAGCAATGCGGCATAATCGATCTGGCTTTGATTATAACTCATTTGAGTTTGAGAAAACGCACCGAGAGCAACAGGCCTGCTATTGTTGTATATTTTACTGCGAAGATAATTTATTATAGCATCAGAATCATAAATTCCAGATTTGTTTTCAAGCATACGCGTCAGCTCAGGATCGGCTGCAAGCATAGCGTTTAAATTTTCTATATTGTTTGCGCCAATATTTTCGTTCCATTTACCATTTACATAAGCTTGGTCCCCATATAAGCGTATTAGATACATCTACTTACTATATTCATTATCGTATTTACGGTTTTTTGCGCTGTTTGCGTCCATGGCATTTGCGGCCACAAGCTCGTTTAATGTACCAAGAACACGCACTGAAGCACCGTTATCTAAGTTTTCATATATATCCGTAGATGTATCAAAATCAAAGTCCTCAGGAAGAACTAACTCTTCCTCGTTTTGCTCTTGTCGGACCTGATTATATGCTTTCAATCCTTCTTGAAAAGATTCTTTATTGTATACTTCAAATCCAAATCTATTACCGTTGGCATCTTTATACATATATTTATAATCCGTTGGAACCAACTCTTCGGCTTTGATTTGAGCCATGCTTTTCTCGCCTGTTAATATTCCACCGTGTCTTTTGCCGTCAGCCCCATATATTCCAAATAGCCAATCTCTAAAAGCATTTTGTTCCAAAGCTGCCACAAAATCATCCTGCGATAAGTCTGCATGATCTTTTATAAATCTATTCATTATTGCTTTAGCAAAGTTCTCATCTGGATTAGTTCCATATAGCGAAATAGCTTGTCCGTATACGGAATCGCTTGCATATTCTTTAAACAAATCTTGCAGTGCTGTTGGGTTTATAGTCTTAGCGGCTATTTGTTGCATTTCTTCTGCGTTTTTTATCATTTCCGGATCTGTAAGAATGTTTTCATACACCCATTGAAGTACTTTGTAATCTTTAGTTCCAAGCAACAAGTCGACCAAATTAGACTGTTGCCAATTTATACTACCAAGAGAGCTTGGAACATTCAGTTTTTTTGCTAACTCCCTATTGCGTTCTGATGCAAAAATGATATTCAAATATTGCCTCATCGTTGATTCTACTTGTTGCATGTCTGTCGCATATTCTTCTTCTTTTGCGGATATTTTATATCCAAGCTTATAATTCTTTTCAGATGCGGCATATGAGAAATAATCTTCTATAAAATTATCCCATGTTGGACGAATATATTCACTTTCCATGTTGCCATTATTTGGATTTAGCCCTAAATACTCAAGATACTCTTTTTCCGATCGTAAAGAATATTTTGGTACAGGATTATATACCTGAGAATATATTACTTCGTCAGGAAAACCTTGATTAATTGCGTATTGCATCCAATCGTCTAACGATTTTGCTTTTAAATCATCGTATGTTTCTTGACTCATCCTATGGTCGATAGACTGTCCTTGGTAATATGTGTCTATCATTGCGTTAATATAGCTCAATGGATTTAATACGTACCCAATTACATGTTCCTCTTCTGTTTTTATAAAATCTTTGTATTCATCACTGTTAGCTAAATCTGCAAGTGAAGTACCATACCTCAGCAACGTATTTATTGGCGTCTGTATATTATTATATCTTTGCCTTGCTGCACTTTCTTCTGTTGCATAATGTTGCGTTGTTCCTTTTAATGAATTAAATGAAATATCGGTATCAATTATATTGTTTTTATATCTCTCGTATGCATCACCAGCTGTTCCTTCGGTTGCATATCTAATGATTTCTTCGGCTGACATTCTGGAAAAATCATGAATAGCGCCGTCTGCTTCGTGTACTATTTGTGCCCATCGCGCGAGTTTATCGGTGACGCCGTCAACCGCGCTACCAAGACCTGGCATCTATTGCGTAAGCGTTGTAACCTGAGCTTCAAGATAGTTATAATCATCAGAGTCTATTTCTATTTTCGTCCAGTCGCCATTGTATTTGTCTATTATTTTATTTGCTTCTTTTAATGCCTTTTGCCTCCTGGCCACTGCGCTATTAGCTTCTTTGCCTGCGTCTGTGACTCTTTTTTGGTCTGATTCAGTAGAACGTGTTTGTTCAAGTTCTTTTTTGCCTTGTTCCATAATGGACTTTCCACCAAAATATGTCGCAACGCCAGCTCCAAGACCAAGAGCGAGCATTATTCCGCCAGCAATTGGACTCCCGTGTGCTAAACCAGAGAAGCCATTCTATATCAACATTTTTGCAGCAAGAGCCCCGACAGCCACGCCAATCGCAGAAATAACTGCTGGAATTTCTTTTCCGGTGTCTGAAATAGCCTTCAGCCCAGCAACAAATTCAGATACGCCTTCAATAATACTTTGCAACCATCCATTTTCAGTTAACGATTGTACCAGCCCGTCCCACGTGCTCTTCAGCTCGGTTAACGCACCGTTCAACCCGGCGACAGCAATCTCGTATTTTGTTTCCGTGGTACCTTCACTGTTTTCTGCAATTCCAAGCAATCTTTCAAACTCTGCTCCGTTGTCTTCAGAAAGTCCTTCCATCAAAGAAGAGAACAAGTTTGTGTTTCTGGCACCGGCCATAGCGTATGTGATGTTGCCTCTCTGAATATCGTTCAGACTTCCCCACACTTTCGACAGATCAACGAGAACATCGGTAAAACTGCGATATGTGGTTGAGCTACCTTCTTCAAGCAATGAGATGCCAACGTTGCTCAATGCTCTTTGCACGTCATTTATCTTTGTTGTATCTCCATTTTCAGCATTCACAAAGCCGCTCTTTGTAACACGAGACATTCTTGAGAACAGGTTTTGCAACATTGTGCCAGCTTGAGTGCCACTCAGCTGTGTTTGCGATGTGATAATCGTTAGCATTGACGTAAGCTCGCTGTAACTGACGCCAGCGTCAGCAGCAGCTGCAGCCGACTTCTGCATGCCTTTAAAAATCTGCTCAGCCGTGGTTGCAGCGGTGTCGCCAAGCGCGGTAAGTACATCCATAGCCTCTTCTGCTGAAGACACCAGGCCACTTTGGAGCGCGGTTGTGATAGCTTTACCGGCTTGCGAAACCTTTGCACCAGTGACGGTGGCAAATTTCACGATGGCTTCGGTGCGTTCATTCACTTGAGCATCGTTCAGACCTTGACGATACAGATCGGCTTTAACAGTTGCAACGGTATTTGTATCAGCTTTCCAGCTCATCGCTTGGTTTATTGTTTCTGTGCCGATCTGTTCCATTTCCGTATCGCTCTTCAGGGTAATAGCCTGAATTGTGCGCATGTTCTTGTCGTATTGCTTGACAAATTGCGTTGTCTCGCGAAGGGCAGCAGTAAAAATACGTCTTCCGAACATCATTGTCATACGAGTAAAACTTTGTTTAATAGTATCCCAGATGCCTCTAAAAGTAGCAGCAACAGTACCAAAATGGCTTAACTCGTTTGCTGCTTGTCGCATTCCTTTTGTAACACCTTCAAGAGTTTTTGGACTATTTCCACCCAAAGCAGCAAATGCAGCATTGATATTTTCAACAGCTTTAGCGTCGCCTGCTGTCTCCGCGTTACTTAACGATCCATATCTTAACAAATCTGCTCTTCCGGACTCCAATGTATTATATCTTTGCAAAATACTATCATATCTATTTTGTGTACGTGAAGTTAAAAATAAACGTTGGCCAATAGTTTGTTGATTAGTTAGAATGTTGCTTCGTTCGTAATATTTTGCTCGCAATTGCTGCTCTAATACAGCTTTTTGCCTTTCATTTGTTTCAGCGTTTATTTGTGCGTTCTATTTTTCTATTTCAAGTTGATTCGCAGATAATTGCATTCCAGAGTTAAGATACTGATTGTGAAATCCTTGCAACTCTTGTTGTCTTATATTGATATTTCTGGACAACATAGTCATACCATACATGTTACGGCGGCCATGAAGCTGTTGCTGAAGTTGATTATATTGAGCAAGACCAGAATAAACAGCTCTATCTTGAGCAAATTCCGCCTGTCGCTATTGAACATCGGAGCTCAATCTATCTTTATTGTATCTTTGTCGCGCGATTTTTATTATACCTGCATGCCCTTTTTCATCAAGTAAATTTTCTGCGTTTTTAATTCTTGTTTTATAGTCTTCTATTTGTGTTTGAATCTATGCGGCATTATCTGCGTCATAGTCACCACGTTGCAAAGCTTCTTGCAAAGATGCGACAGATGTATTCCAATCTGCGATTTGACGAATAATATCTTGTATTACTTTGTCAAAATAAGTATGCAAATCAGGCGTTTTTATATTGCCTATTATCTGATCCCAGTGAGCATCTTGAATTCGAGTATCTTGCTCCAATATTTTAGGCATAAGAGTGCTCCACGTTTGATCAAACGCTGCTTCGTTTTCTTTTGCGGTCTCGTAACTTCTTAATAATCCCTGTGCTTCTCCTTCCAGCGCTGTTCCTTTAACTTTTGGGTTAATTTGATATCCCGTCTGAATCCCCTTTTCATCATATTGAGGTACCAACTACCTCATCTTTTCTTTTGTTTCGTCTTCTGTTCTTTCCTATCCAACAAGATATTGCTAATCTTGTCGACCTTGATCTTTAATTCTTTGCGCCAATGTAAATGTTTGCAAAAACTGAGGCTCAGATAAACCATATACAGCTCTTGTAAGATTTGTCGATCCAGTAACCCAGCCCTGCACAGCAGAAGCGATTCCGTTAGCTCTATTCATTTCCTACAACTGAGCTTTTTCATACATTTCGCTTTCCACTTTATTTGCAATTGGATCTGTTTTTGGAAATCTTGCAAGATAAGCACGTACAACATCATCACCAAGTATGTCGCTCTATTGACGTTCTCGTATTGCGGCCATTGATGTTCCAGAAAAGTGACCTCCGGGAACGTTGCCATATCGTCTTGCGTCTCTATATATATCACTTCTTAGACTATTCAATTGTTCAATATCGGAACTATATCTGGATAGGAAAAACTGTGATTGCTCATCTGAATATGTTCTTTGATCATTTTGAAGGTTTTCCATATGTTCTCGAACTTCACGTCTAAGTACTCTGCCCTCGGCTTCCTCTAATATAGCTGCCGTCACCGGTGATGCATGCGTTAAATCAGTAAAATCATATCGCATTTTAGATGCAGCATCCATAAGTATGCTATACATTTCGCTTGCAACTTTTTTATTTGTAGCATTTGTTGCCCCTGTCACATCAACATCCAGTAATTTCCCGCCTTCTGTTCCTGTGTAAGCAAATAATCTTTTTGTTCTTGGTACATATGTCTTTACACCATTTACGTCAACCAGATCGCCGAATCCACTAAAAATATCTCTGAACTCCGGTTGTTGTAATGTTCCGCGCAAACTTTCTTCGTCTATTTTTTGAGCCAAAGCAGCATAATACATCATTTGTGGAATGGCATGATATGTAGAATGCAAACTTGACTTGTAGTCAACAGCTGCAAGCTGAGAAAAATCCGGCATTCCATCTGCGCCTTTTCTACCAAGTACTAAGTCAAATTTCTGATGGGACGTTTTGTTTGTATCTATTTTAGTTGTGTCTCCGTCAGCATTGCCACCATCGGTATATGGTATTTCTATTGTCACTTCTCCGCTAGCATTTTCTTGTTCAATTGTTCCGTCTGGATTATATTTTCTTCGTAGGCCCTCTACTATAAACGGATGTTCTACATCCCATCCCATCTCGTCTAGTCTTTTCAAAAACTATTCAGCGTTTGTGGTTTGATCTTTTTTTGTTGGCAAAAATGTGCCAAGTTTTTTTGCATCTTGTGACGATGATGTAAAGCTATAGCTAAAAGTTCCCTCATCTGGATTGTAAGAAATATCGAATCCAAGAGGTGTAAATTCTCTCAATCGGCTCATCCACGCAGAATCTTGCCCACCAACTAATGCGCGATAAACATCCGACTATGTTTTATCTGGGCCATATAACCGCTTACCTTCTTTTGTAAGTCTATAATATTCCTCAAATCCCTCATGCATTAACAAGCCTATTACAGTTGAAAAACTGTCTCTTTGTTGTCTTCCGTTCATTTCTTTAATCTAATTTGAAGCAACATATCCTTGTCCATAAGTTCCTTCCGCAAATGGTTTAATCGGAATTGGAAAGTTCGTTTGCTCTTCTGCACCTGTTTGAAGATTAATTAAATTGCCAGTAATTCCTCTTAATCTACCAGGATCAATCCAAGCTTTCACGTTACTCCAATTCGTTCCGACGCGACGCCACAATTCGTCACCAGAATACCTTTTTATTGCTCTTTCGCGCGCCTGTTCTTCGAGAGCTCTTTGTTGCTCCCTTGCTTCTGCACGTCGTCTTTTTTCTTCTTCAGTCATTGACTCATCTATGGCGTCTTGTATTACACTGCCATCAGATGCTTCATTTCGCACCAACAAATCACGTAAAGACGCAAGCCTATGCTCATCTGCTTCCGTGATCTATCTTTGTGATGACAACGCGCTTACTTCACGACGCACATTTTCTGCTGTCTATGAACTTTCTCCCCATGCAAATCCAACACGATCAGCATACCTTCTAAATCTTTTCCATTCTTCTTGAGATGCACCAGAACCCAGGTCATTCAAATGCAACAACCAACGTCTTTGCAGCGCTTGCATTCTGTCCAAATCATCTTGATTTAAAAATTGTCCATATATGTTCTTTGTCATCATTTGTCCATAAAGTCTGTGCGCTTGCGCTTCGTAAGAATTAGACGAACCAAATTCTTCGTTTATTAATTGATTTAAATTCGCCTGGAAATCGCCAATGTCACTTGTCCCACGCTATATACCTGTTCCTCTAACGTGAGCTCCAAACAAAGCTTCTGGGTTATGAATTGAAGTTAAATTTGCTTTCAGCAAACCATCAATTACTCGAGTTCTCTCTGTTTCGTTGCCAAAGTTATCCGCATTAGCGAGCTTTTCAAGCATACGCATAAAGTTTTGAGTTGTGCCTCCGTTTTTTACAATGTCGGCTGCTTCAGGTGGCAACTCAACATCTTTGCCTTGAGACTGAACTTCAGACGTTGCTTGGTCATAAGCCCACTGCGCTTGTGCGAATGCAACCCATTTTCTTGGATCATCATCTGGCAAATCTTGAGCATTCCTCAAAGCAGCCGATGCGGCACCCATTAACCGAACGCCATTTTGAGCATACTCAAAAGCTCGCAATCTGGCTTGTGCGGTTGTCTATTTTTGTTTGTCTACATGTTGTCCATTGGCTTGAGATTGCATCATGGCATCAAATTGTTGTTTTGCTGCTTCGTACTGTTGTTGTATACGTCCAGTCGCTTTCTATTGAGCCGGAGAAAGATTCATAATGGCGTTGACAGTGTCTCCATCAAAGTCGCCAGTATTAAACTGAAACATGGTTTTTGGATCAAGATATATATTCTTTTGTAATGCATCTTTAGTAATACCTTGATTGCTTAACCACGAAAGAAACGCTCCACGTTGTTGACCTATATATTTTTTTTGCTGTTTTGTTGCTCCTTCTGGAATGTAAAATGGGGAATTAGGATCAGAAGTGTCTAAGATATTTACACCCTAAGCTCTTTGTCCAGTAGAGTCTGGATTTCGATGGAGCATTGGATATTTACCAAGATCTGCCTATGTCTATATGTATGAAGTCGGAATGCCATATTCAGAGTTTGCTTCACTCATTTGAGATGGCAGCAACATTCCTAAAGCTCGCTGAAGAAGACTTGGTTTATCTGTTCCTCCACCCAAAAAAGGAAGTTTGCTCGTTTGTCTATTGCTAGTTGGAGAAATTAAGCCTCTTGCCAACTCGGTTAAAACCAACGGAGTTATATTTGCAAGATAAGTACTTTTATCAAGCGCTAAAAAACCTTGTCTTCTATGTGATTCTAATCCGCTAATCTCAGATGCAATAAACCTATTGGCCTGATTTGACCATATAAAGCTAGGATCATTTTCTACTTGTTGGCGATAAAATTCGTTTGCCATCTATGAATCGATTCGTCCCTGTGTTGTGTATAATCTATTAATTCTATCTCTATAATTTTCTTCAGAACGCTGCATTGTATCATGTGTTACGCCCATAGCTAACGCTGTTTGTTCTGAAACCAAGCCATGAGTAGAAGCAAAATCTTGCGATGTTTTCATTCTACGATAACCGCCTGTTTGTGCGGTTACACCGTTGATCTAATATTGCTGTTCTTCTGGAGTTAACATGACCATGTCAACCCCATTGCGATTTACAATTCTTCCAGACTTGATTGGCTCTTCAACAGGGTGACTGGCTTGATATTCGGCTGGTAAGTTGTGTTCTCTAAAATCTCTCCACGAACTCAGCGGCACTTCATTGACTTTTGCTTTGAATGCTTCTGTGTTTGCTAGTATGTCCAGTGTTTCATCTGTGCCTCTAAAAAACTTTTGACTGCGAAGTTTTAATTTTTCTGCTTCGCTCATTTCTGGAAGCTCATTTGCTTTCCTGAATGTTGGATCCCATAATGATAGTATCTCTTCTACGGATGTTCCTGGAGCTGGAAGCCATAACTCTCTTTGTTTTTTTGATCCTTTCGTTGATGAAGTAATAAGATAATTTCGTCCACCATTTTGATCTTGATAATAATCTTCTGTCATTCTACTGAGATCAAAGTCACCGATTGATTGTCTTAATATTTCTTGGAAACGCAATGGTGTTAATACGAACTTTCCATATCCGCCAAATGCCCGCATTTGCATTGGCCCTGTTGTAAACATATCTGGATGCCCGAAAACAGATCCGTTCCACATTTCACTTTTAGGAATTGGCGTTCCTCTAACTTTCGCCATTGCACCATACCATGCATCCAAATCCATTACTCTTATATTTGGCGATGTCTTTGTTGGTTGTCCAGGTCTTGTGAAATCTGTGAATTCAGTACTGTCCGACTGCTATTTTCTAAGATAGTTTATGTATTTTATTATTTTTTCAGGGTCGCTTGAGTCCAACCCGGTGTATGAAAGAGCTTCATAAACAGAAGGAAGACCACTTGCTTTCATAGCTGCTTCTTGTTCTTCTTTTACTTCATTAAGCTAAAACGTCATCGTGCCAGCTTGAGAATTTTGACTTATTGGCATATATAGACGTCCATTATACATGCGTCCATGCTCAATCATATCAATTAATGTTTGCTCATATTGCGGACGGATTCTAAATTTTCCATTTTCGCCCTCTTCGAGCCAGCCTCTTGTTGAAACTTGTATGACTGGATCTGGACCAACAATGGGGTTACCGTTTTCATCTCTTCCAAATCCATACGTACCATGACCGCCAATATATCTATTTCGTTTAGCCCATTCTGTTTGTCGAATAATTTGGAACAAAGCAGAATCAGACATTGCTACTTGTTGATCGTCATCTGCTACAACATTTAGCCCAGTATGTTTTTGCCAAAGAGGGTCTCTTTTAATCTATTGGCCAGTGTTAAAATCAATTTCTGTTCTTGGAACAATAAATTGATCTGTTACGTCAGATGCCGTAATGCGTCCGCCTTTTCTGGCGCTAGCTATGCTAAATGGAGCACCAGATAGTTTTGCTGGATCAATATTTAAGCTTGGCACTATTCCTTCTACTTCAGATAGCAAGTTTTGCAATCCAAGATTTAACAACACATATCTATTGTTTCTGTGTAATTGTCTATATGATTCAGTTACATCGCCAGGGTTTGAATTATAAAATGCGTATCCATGCTATGCATCATTTAACTGCACAGAAGACAAACCACCAAGATAACTAAGATTGAAAGCATTCGCGTTTTGAGACCATAGCCTTCGTCCATTAACAATATTCAGCTATCCTGCGTTTTCCATTAGTCGCGTCTATATATTGCCTTGATCGTTGTGTTCCACGTAATTTATTATTTTATTCCATATGTCAGGATCAATATTATCATTTGGTCCTCCATGAATCGCTCCATCTTGAACGTTAATGCGTCCTCTATTTAAAATGGCAGATTTAAACATGTCGGTAAAGCGATCCGTGCTGTAGCGAATAGGCGTATCAGTTTTTGGCAACACGCTCGCCGTTGATTTAATTAATTGATTTAGCGCAGGAGATTGAGTTGTTGCAAGCATATATCCAATTGTATTGCGCAACTGTTCATTGCTATACGGGTTAGCTGCAAATTTTTTAAACACACTATTCATTTGTCTGTCGGACGATAAATCAGAAATAAAGCGCTCAGTATTACCATTCGACCTAAATAAAGCAGCGTCTTGTTTTACTTTTGGCAATATAATTTGAGACATTAAGGAAGATGTTAATTCTGACAAAGAAATGCCTGGTTTTAATTGAATCATATCTGATTGCGCATATTTCTTCATTAAGTTAATTCGAGCAGAACTTTCCATCAAATCAAAGAATGCTCCGTAATTTTGAATATCTGTTCGGAAATTTTGAGTTTGACCGTTTGCGTTCAAACGATTATATCTTTGCATCAATTCAACAGATTGCCTTAACCCCGCAAACATTTGTCGAATAGGTGTTCCCTATGCGTTGCTGATTTCTCCTCCAGCTAATCCTACTGTATTTGAAAACTCCTGCAAAGCAGATTGCGCTTGGCTTACGCCGTTTGCCAAATTTGTGAAAAACTGATTAGTACCAGATTGCTCTTCAACATTACCTGTTTGCTATTGTGTGATTGCGTCTTGCAGCGATTGAACTTGTTGAGCTGCCTCTGTTATATGAGAAACGTCAAATTGCTGATCGTTTAATACAACATCAACGCTTAACTAAAAATGTTCCTCGTCAAAAGCCATGTTGTTCACCCCTTTTATAATTGACATTGTTTGAAAACAATGATAGAATATAAATGGTCTATAGACCAAAAAACGACAGGAGGATTAGACTGACGTAGTGAATACGTTATTTGAAACAGGTTTAGGCGCCACAATATTATTTGGCACATCTTTAGAAAACGTAGCGCAACAGCATCAATCAAATTATATATTTACAGAAGAGTGCAACGATTCCACATTTGTATTTGATGCTTCATCTGTGCC
>JAEEGL015416410.1_pt1 | contig 17579 bp, 14 predicted proteins | sample 9134231 | NCBI WGS metagenome assembly JAEEGL01 (sample SAMN16246548, study PRJNA631951) | gut metagenome | biome: gut microbiome; feature: rumen; material: fiber-attached | host: Bos | place: Iran: Karaj | collected 2018-10 | reverse complement strand
GCTGCCTTCGCCGCCGTTGAAGAGTAAGAATGTCCAATCCTTATCGTCGTCAAGGTCTTCCGCTACGGAGAAGTCGCCGTTGTTGATGTAGTTACCGGTTGCATCTGCCTGTCTGTACTGTTTCTCAGGCTTGGTAACGTTGGTGTCGTATTCGGATTTTTGATAAACACGTACGTAGTCGATTTCGAATTCCGCATTGTCAAAGTTGGTGGTGTCGTCCGGGTTGCCGGGCCAGGTTCCGCCGACTGCAAGGTTCAACTGTACGAAGAAGTTCTGGTTGAAAGGTGCGGGATAAGGCTTCTCATCTTCGCCTTCTACTGCGGTAAACCAGTCATTTACGGTTAAGTAAAGGTTTCCGTCGATATACCATCTCATTTCGCCCGGTTCCCATTCTACGGAATACTCGTGGAAGGAATCTGCGAAGGAGCCGGAATCAAGAACTACGGTTCCCTGCTGCTCTGCATGAGGTGCGCCGTAATGAACGGTTCCGTAAGCTTTCGTTACATCGCTGCCCAAAACTTCCATGATGTCGATTTCACCGCATTTCGGCCACTGTCCGTAGTAACTTTCATCGGTCGGCATCATCCAGATTGCGGGCCATAAGCCCTGTCCTTCGGGAACTTTTGCACTGACTACGACTTTACCGTACATAAAGTCTTTCTTGTTCTGGGATTTGATTTTACCGGAAGTATAGTAATCGTTTCCGTTAGCGTCCTGTGTCTTGATTGCTTTTAATACCATCTTGCCGTCACGGGTGAATACGTTCTCGGTGGAAGTGGTATACTCCTGCAACTCTTCGTTGGTCCAGCCGGGTTCGTGAGGATCGTAACTCCAGATGGATTCATCCATTGCTTTGCCGTCAAATTCGTCAGCCCATAAAAGGTTGTAGCCTTCGATTTCCGGCGTCTTGGTCTTGGATCCGGAACAGCCCGTGAAAGAAACAACGGACAGGCACATTGCGGATGCAAGGATTACGGAAAGAATCTGTTTACTCTTTTTCATGTTGTAACCTCCCTGTTTGCATACATGTTTGTTGTGATCTCCGTCAGACGCGGAGGAATGTTCTTTCGTTTATATGTTTAGAATATCGAAAGCATGAAAAAAGAGATATAAAAATAATGATATATATGATAAAATAATGACATAGAAAGAAGCGCGGGAGGAGCATATGAAAAATGCAGATATAAACACGAAAAACAGCGGGTTATCGGGGAATGGCGCAAGCATCGATAAGGAGCTTGTTTACCGCGAATATGTCATGCGTGAGGAATTCGATTATCACGCACCGTTTCATCCGGAACGCGAATTCTATGAGGCGGTAAAGAGCGGGGACTTTAAACAGGTGGAGAAGACCTTAAAGGAAGACTTTTGCGCCAAAAAAGGTCTGGGCCGGTTGTCCGAAAACAAACTGCAGAGTTTCCGGTATCATTTTGTAATCACGGCGGCAATGCTTTCCAGATATTGCATTGAGGGCGGGATGGAGCACGAACGTGCCTACACGCTTTCCGACTTATATATCAACAGCGTGGACCGGTGTACGACGTTAAAACAGATTTCGGATCTGCACCGGACAATGGTGCGCGATTACACCAAAAGAATGAGCAGGATTCGGACGCAGAAGGTGTATTCGAAGCATGTCATGCGCTCGCTTCAGTATATATACGATCATCTGCATGAGAGAATCTATCTCTCCGATCTTGCGGATGCGGTCGGAATAAACGAAAACTACCTTTCAAGGATGTTTAAAAAAGAGGTGGGCATGCCGGTCAGCGAGTATATTTCAAGAAAGAAAATCGAAACGGCGAAGAACATGTTGGAATTCTCCGAGTATACCCCGGTCGAAATAGCCAGTATTCTGGCGTTTCCGAGCCAGAGTTACTTCGTCAAAGTCTTTCGTACTTACGAGGGCGTCACACCTGGGAAATTCCGCCCGGGGATTGATGCGTAAAAGCTTTGACAAGGCGGCGCGCACTTGACGTTCAGACGCCGAAACACTACAATACTGAAGGATGCAGTTATATTAAGGAATTTGGATTTGGAAATGGATATTGCTATCGCTCTTGCGGGGAATCCGAACTGCGGTAAAACGACACTTTTCAATGCCCTTACGGGTTCGAATCAGTATGTCGGAAACTGGCCGGGTGTAACCGTTGAGAAAAAAGAAGGAAAAATGAAAGGCCGGGAAGGCGTGATTATCACGGATCTTCCGGGTATTTATTCGCTTTCGCCCTATACGCCCGAAGAGGTTGTGGCAAGAAATTATCTGGTAAACGAACGTCCCGGCGCGATTCTGGATGTTGTGGATGGTACCAATATCGAAAGAAATCTTTATCTTACCACGCAGTTAATCGAACTCGGAATCCCGGTTGTCATTGCCATTAACATGATGGATGTTGTCAGAAAAGCCGGTGACCGAATCGACATTGAGAAACTTTCGAAGCAGATGCGTTGTCCGGTTATTGAAATTTCCGCGTTGAAGAACGAAGGAATTCTGGAAGCGACCGAGGCGGCCATTGAAGTGGCAAAGGAAGGCAAGAAGGTTGTTCCCAGACACATCTTTTCCGGTGCGGTGGAGCATGCGCTTGCACACATCGAAGAAGCGGTGGTTCATGATTTGCCGGATGAACAGCAGCGCTGGTATGCGATTAAAATTTTCGAACGTGACGAACGTGTATTAAAACTTCTGGATATTCCGGAGAAAACGCTTTCCCATATCGAACTGGATATTAAGGCGGCGGAAGAGGAACTCGACGATGATGCGGAAAGTATTATCGCGAATGAACGATATAATTATATTACAACTGTAGTACAAAAGTGCTATGAGAGGAAGAATAAAGACGGCATGAGTCCGTCGGAAAAAATAGACCGTGTCGTAACGCACAGAATCTTCGGCTTACCGTTATTCGCACTGATTATGGGTTGTGTATATTTTCTTTCCATGGCGCCGTTTGCGCCCGGAACACTGCTTACCAACTGGGCGAACGAAGGCCTTTTCGGAGACGGCTGGACGATGTTCGGACATTTTATTCCCGGCCTTCCGGTGTTAATCGGGAATCTTCTGGACCGGGCAAATTGTGCGCTGTGGCTCAGGGGCCTCATTGTGGACGGTATTATCGCAGGTGTCGGAGCGGTGCTCGGATTCCTGCCACAGCTTCTGGTATTGTTTTTCCTGCTGGCCTTTTTGGAGGCGTGCGGATATATGTCCAGAATTGCATTTATTCTGGACAAACTCTTCCGAAAATTCGGACTTTCGGGAAAGTCCTTTATTCCGATTCTGGTCGGAACCGGTTGCGGCGTGCCCGGTGTTATGGCATCCCGAACCATTGAGAATGAAGCAGACCGACGCATGACGGTTATGACGACAACCTTTATTCCCTGCGGAGCAAAGGTTCCGTTTATCGCAATGGTGGCAACGGCGCTGTTCGGCGGTTCCCCGCTTATTGCTGTCAGCGCATATTTTATGGGTCTTGCTGCGATCATTCTTTCCGGCCTCATGCTTAAGAAAACAAAAATGTTTGCGTCGGAGCCGTCGCCCTTTGTCATGGAACTTCCGCCGTATCATATGCCGCTTTTGTCGAATGTGCTCCGCTCCATGTGGGAGAGAGGCTGGTCCTTCGTAAAGAAGGCGGGAACGATTATTCTTCTTTCGACGGTCATGGTCTGGTTTCTTTCCAATTTCGGATTCGTGAACGGGACTTTCCGCATGCTTGCCGAAGAAGAAATCGGGGCGTCGATTATGGCAATTATCGGCGGTGCCGTGGCATGGATTTTCGCACCGCTCGGATGGGGCGACTGGAAAGCTGCGGTTGCATCGATTACGGGCCTTTTGGGAAAAGAGAATATCGTCGGAACAATGGGCGTTCTTTACGGTGGCGGCGATGCATCGAAGTATGAAGCAATTGCGGCGGCTTACACTCCGTTAATCGGCTATTCCTTCCTTGCATTCAATCTTCTTTGTGCCCCCTGTTTCGGCGCCATCGGAGCAATTCGCAGAGAAATGAATTCCGCAAAGTGGACATGGTTTGCAATCGGATGGCAGACCGGTTTTGCTTATGTGGTTGCAATGATGATTTATCAGTTCGGAAGTATTTTTACGGGAAATGCCAATCCGGTCGGAATTGTAATTTCTTCCCTGTTCCTTCTCGGAATGCTCTATATGCTGTTTGTTAAAAAAGTTAAGAAACCTGTTGCGTAAAGATAGTTTGTGAAAAAGAAAGGATTGTCGGAATGGAAAAACAGGATAAAATGAAAAAATCGTACGGCTGGTATGCTTTTGCACTTGCGATTGTGGGAATCGCCGTAACTGTAATGCAGTATCTGAATTCCAAAATTATCGGACCGAATGTTTTTCATATTGATACGACGAACAGTTCATGGTTTTCTTTTGCGAATATCATCCTTACGTTGTATATCATCGCATTCCCGATTTTGATTCTTACAACGAGAAAAATGGAAACCGAGAAACCGGAAAAACACACGTTAAGCCTTGGCCGTTTTCTTTTGTGCATCCCGCTGATGGCAGGTTTGATCGGAGTAGGGGCAATCGTCGGATTCGCATTGAATACCGCGCTGACATATCCGTTCGGTGTTCCGATTGATTCAAACAATCAGATTTCGATTCTCATGATGAATTCCAACCCGGCGTGGAGAATCATTACGGCCGGAATTCTGGCGCCGATTGTGGAAGAGCTGATGTTCCGTAAATTTTTAATCGACCGGACCTATCGTTACGGCGAATGGGTGGCACTTTTGACATCCGGTTTAATGTTTGGTCTCTACCACGGTAATTTCGCCCAGTTTTTCTTCACGGGAATGATCGGCGCATTCTTTGCATTCATTTATATTCGTACCGGACAAATCTGGTATACCATTGTGCTGCATTCGATTCTGAATCTGTCCACCAGCGTAATTACAATGAGCCTGATGAAACCGTATCTTTCGGTCGATCCGGCAAAGGTGAACGAGTATTCCAATATCAGCACGCAAATCCTGGAAAACGGAAGTGATCCGGCATTGGAGCAGAGGATGATGGATCTTGCCATGGAAATCTTCCCGAAACTGATTCCTTTCATGCTCTGGATCGGATTCCTCGGACTTTTGGCTTTGGCCGGAATCATTCTCTGGATTATCTTATTGTCGTTTAAGAAATTCAATTTAAAGAAGACGTCCATGTATGTGGAGAACGGAACACGTTATGCCTGGGGAAATGCAGGAATGATACTTTTCTTTTCCTACTGCATGATGGATTTTATCCTCAACTACATAACAATCGTTTTAAAAGCCAGGAGCTAGAAAAGCATGAGAATGAAACAGGTTCGTAAGTATATAGCTGTTGCAATGATGCTGCTTTTATGTACGGCATCGTTTGCGGGTTGCAAAAAAGGGAAAAATAAAGAAGCTGAGTCGGAGAGTGTTCCGGTAGTTACTTTCGAAACCGGTATGTTTGCAAGTGAAACGGCTTCGGAGGAAGTTTCCGAAACGCCGGAAGAGAAGCATACCACGATTGAGGGAGTGCGCCAGATTTCATTTTACCGCAGAAATCCGTCCACGAAGGTTCGCGAAAAGAAGACTGAGTTTACGGCACCCTGGGTGCGCGGAACGGATATTTCGAGCTTTGAAGTGTTTGCCTGTGAAGACGGCGAAATTACGTTTAAGACCGCATATTTTGACGATGCGTTCTGGGAGAAGTGGAATGCATTTGATGGCAAGGACGGATGTAAAATCGGCTACAGCGTGGACTTTGATTTAAAGAGCGGAGAGCATATTCACAAGGTGCTTTTGAAAGCCGGGGATGAGCTGGAATACAGACCGTATCTTGAGAATTATTTATATGATGACGTGCATCAGGCAAAAGGCGCGTGGTACAGCCACCTCCTGCCGGAAGAAATGAATGAGAATACTTTGATTACATCCATTAAGTTCACGCCGGGCGAAAAGATTGATGAAGTGGGCGATGAAATCCATGCCACGGTATTTGTCTACAACTCCGAAGAGGATTTCGACGATGCCGGAGAGTATATCGGGGATGTAAGAGCCGAGCTCGTTATCCGCAGGGCACAGGTCGTTAATTAATTTACCGGCAATTGTTTATCTGATTGAAAAACGCACCCGTTTGGGTGCGTTCTTTTTGTTTCGTATTTGTCTGATGAAGGACATATCATCTGTCGGAAATAATCAGCTTAAGTGTCCCATGATACCGATTGCATGTACGCCGGTGCTGACGTGGCAGACGATGGAAATCGGGAGACGGAAGAGTTCGATGGTTGGATCCTTAAAATAATCCTGCACGGTCTTTAACCATTCCTCGCCTTCTGCGCGGTTTCCGGAATATGCGGCATAGATTCTGCTGTTTCCCTGGGAGAAACGCTTCTCCTGATCCTGCTCGATGGCATGGAGCATAATCTTTTCCGCTTTTTTCATACCGCGTTCCTTTGCATAGGAATCTAGCTTGCCACCCTGAATCTGTAACACGGGTTTGATGTTCATAATGGTCGCAATCGTTGCGGCGGTAGCGGTTACACGACCGCTTTTCTTTAACAAATCCAATGTATTTACAGCCAGATAAATACTGGAGTTATAGGAATCGTTTTCAAGGTAGGTTTTGATATCTTCGGCGCTCATACCGCGTTCGATCATGACGAGCGCATCCAGTGCCGCACGACGCTGGGAGATGGAGATTCGTTTGTTGTCGACTACAAGAACTCTTCCTTCGTAGTCCCTTGCCATTCCCATTGCGGTTTCGCAGGAGCCGCTTAATGCGGAAGACATCGGAATATAGATCAGTTTGTCGTATTCTTTCAGAATCTCGTCCCAGGTATCCAGTAAGTCGCCGAGCGCCGGCTGAGCGGTAGAAACCTCCGCTCCGTTATCCAGACGTTCGCAGAATTCGTCATAGGTACAGTTGACATCTTCTATATACTCTACGCCGTCAATCGTAAACGGCATCTGGCTTAAATAGATTCCGAACTTCTTCGATTCTTCCGTCGTGATGCTGCTGTTGGTATCTGTCATTACAGCAATTTTTTCCATGTAATTCTCCTTTTTCTTAATAAACAGGTCCTAATTTGTTTATAAACAGTTAATAAAATTTTTCTAAACATATAATACTTGGAAGGGAGTGGGTTGTCAATGCCGGAAAAAGGCGAATCCATATCTTGTAAAGAGGTGTTTTTGGAACAATTAGAAGATTTAGAAAGTTAATTCAAGAATTAACAACTGATAAAAACGCAACCAAAACGGTCAATTTCGGCGATTTGCGTTTTAGAACAGGGAAAAGCAGTTCATGTTTCGAAGAAGTGTATCTTTCGTGATGCCGACGAATTCTCTCAACATATTGTTGGGCAGATAAGTAAGTGTGGAAGGTGCAGCAATACCATATGTAGAGGTCAGCCCCTGCTTTCTTGCGAGGGCCAGACCGCGGTAAACGTGGAAGTTATTGGTAACGATTCCGATTTGGAGTGCGGAAGGCTCCGAATTTTCGGGTAATAATTTCTTCGAGAATAAAATGTTTTCAATGGTGTTCTTCGAAGCATCTTCCGTCAGAATCCGGTCCGGTTCGATGCCGGCATTTACCAGATAGTTTTTCATGCCCTCCGCCTCGGGAAGGATTTCATTCTTTCCCTGTCCGCCGGAAACGATGCAAACGGTGGAAGGGTTCTCTTTTAAATAATCCGCTGCCGTGTCGAGACGGTATTTTAAAACGACGGAAGGCGAGTTCCCGCGCATCTGTGCACCGAGAACAATGATGTAATCAAGATTCTTCGGACCTTCATCGTGAAAGTGGCCGAGAATGCGGATCTGTGAATACAAAAAGGCCAGAAACCCCAAAGCGCATATCGCGATGGCAATTATGCGAACGGCGGGAGGAATTTTGGAAAACAGACGAAAGAGTGTCATGGCGGCGAGAATCAGGAAGCATACACCCATCCCGAACCATACGACGTAAAAGGAGCTCCCGCTGTTTACCAGATAAACGGTAACGCCGTACAAAATCGCCAGAATTGCCAGCAGTAAAAACACCGCTGTAAACAGTATTTGAATTGGGCTCATTTTTGCTTTCTCCATCGGAATCCGCCTTGTTTCGTTCTTTCAAGCCTTATTATAACATGTTATAATGGAAAACGCAGTGAATTATAGAGAGGGGAATATCTGTGAGAATTGCGGTTTGTGACGATGAAGAGAAATTTCGTCTTCAGGAAAAGAATTTAATCGATAAGCTGAGCGGAAGCATGGATGTCGTTGTGGATGCTTTTTCCGACGGGAAAAAGCTCTTGGAACGGTTTGATGCAACGGCGTACGATTTGGTTTTTCTTGATATTGAAATGCCGGTGATGGACGGAATCACACTTGCAAAGGAAATCCGCAAAAGAAGTGAAGATACCAAAATTGTGTTCTTAACCGGCCATGTGGAATATGCCATCGAAGGGTATGAAGTGAACGCGCTTCGCTATCTGACAAAGCCGGTTGCGGAAGACAAACTGCGGGATGTTCTGCGTTTCTGCATGGACAAGGATACCGAAGGAAAGCAGCTTGCACTGCGCGAAGACGGCGAGGATATTTTTGTCAAATATTCGGATCTTGTGTATTTTGAGGCACAGAACCAGTATGTCATGGTTTATACCGAGAGCGGAAGCCATCTGATCCGCGCGAATATCGGCGATTACGAAAACAAATTAAACGGTGACGGGTTCTTTCGTATTCACAGAGGATATCTGGTTTCCCTTGCAAAGGTAAAACGCATGGTGAAAGGGGAAGTCGTACTGCAGCTCGGTGCGAAGGAAGTGTCCCTTCCCGTGAGCCGTTCGAATGTAAAATCATTAAAAGAAGCTTTGTATGCTTATGTGGAGAATGCCGCATTCTAAATACGGCGCTTCGGAGTTTTTCAGAGGAGTTGGATTATGACTGACGTTATCGTTCAAATTGCGACGATAGTAATTTCAAATATTACATTTGTGCTGTCAATGCTGGTCGTTGTTCTGATAGCGGCCTGTTTCCTCGGCAGATATGTTGTAATCTCGAGAAAAATGGCCATCGGTGCATTGGGCGTTCTGTTCTTTGAAGCCATCGCGACGGCGTTTATTATGCTGAATGAGGCATCCTTTATTAAGTATTTCGGCAGTTTCCTTGCAACCGCAGCGCCGGACGAGGATTTTATGGAGATTGCAAAACTCTTTGTTACGGGTGTGGAATCCATCATCATCAATTTTATCGCATTTGTCTATGCGTTTGTTTTCTATATGTTCTCTTATCGCGAGAAAAGATTTCTTCGCTCCGTCGGTTCCTGCATCGGGCTGTATGCATACTATGCGTATATGCAGACCACCATTATGGGGGCAATGGTATACGCAGCGGGCGGACAACAGGAAAATGTAAACGCCATCACCTGGAGTGACGGCGGATCTCCGTGGCCGTCCATTATTTTCCAGTGTGTTTGTCTTCTGATTACGGCAGCGGTTGTGCTGATTCTGTATTTTGTCTATTACCGGAAAAAGATATTCTATGTTCTGAGCATAAAAACAAGGTTTTTCTTTTTGCTCTGGCTGGTTGTATTCTCCATTTTTCCCTCCCTGCCGCTTCTGGTGGAAGAAAGTGTGGATGAGAGATACCGTATCTTAAGCCTGATTATGGGTATTTTGGTTCCGGTTGTCGGAACGCTTGCACCGGTGCTTGTTATTATGAATGTATCCGACAAATCCTTAAAAGAGCGTTTTCAGTATCAGGAAAACTACCTGAATGCGGAGCTCGAGCATATTGAACAGTATAAAAACAGACAAACGGAAACCAGGGCGTTCCGTCATGATATCATCAACAATCTTTCGCTGATGGACATGCTTTTAAAGGATGGGAAAGAAGCGGAAGCAAAGGCGCATTTGGAACAACTTTTGGAGAATGTCTCCGCACTTTCTCCCGAGTATGTAACCGGTGATGAAATGCTCGACTGCATCGTCGCCATGAAGGCGGGTAAAATGAAAGAAGAGGGTATCGCTTTCACTCTCGACGGAGTTGTTGACGGAGGTCTGTCCATGAAGCCGATGGACATCTGCCGTATTTTTGCAAATTCTTTGGACAATGCCATCGAAGCGGTGGAAGGGTTAAAGGACGGAATACCCAAAAGCATCTCCATGCAAATCAAGCGTACCGAGCGGTTCTTCGTGGTCCGGATCAGCAATTCGACCGACGGAAAAGTAGACGTGGAAAAGCTTGTGGGCGCTTCGGGATACAGCTCGAAGAAAGACAAAGAGCACCATGGTTTCGGAATTATGAATATTCGAAAAGCGGTGGAAGAATATAACGGAATGACGAAATTTGAATCGACGGACGGAGAGTTTGCAATATCCGTTATGATTCCGAGACAGGAGATCCGGGCAGCGGAATAATCATTTGACAACATTTTTCATACCACTCACACCTAAGAACGCCGTTTGCGGAATAAGCATTGTATGTTTAATCTGACGACAGGGGTACGAAAGGAGTGAGGCCCATGAAAAAAGTCTTTAAACAGATTCTTAGAGCTACAGGCTTTTTTGGAATATATTTTGGCGCACAGCTTACGGCATATATGATTTTGTCGGTTGGTTGCGGAATCGTTGCCGGAGTAAAAATCGGAATGACAGGAGTGACCGATTATGCGGCGGCCGTTGCATATCAGGAAGAACTCTATTACGGGAATATCGGAATAGCGCTTATCCTGAATGTGATTCTGGCTCTCGGGGTGTATTTAATCATCTTTGCGGCCAGAAAAGTAAATCCGCTTAAGCAGGTGGATTTAAAGAAAATCACCGTTCCCGATGCCCTTTTTACCGTCGCGGGCGGTATCGGAAGTCTGCTTTTCATGAATCTTATCATGAACATCATTCCGTTCCCGGAAACGGTTTTTGATGATTTTTTACAAACAACGCAGCTTTTTGACGGCTATCCGTTGTGGCAGGCGATACTGTCAAATGTAATCCTGATTCCGATTCTGGAGGAAGTGGTATTCCGCGGACTGATCTTCGGAAGACTGCGCCGCGCGATGCCTTCGATTGTGGCGGCACTCATTGCATCCGTCGTATTCGGCCTGATGCATGCGCATCCGCTCTGGATGATTTGGGCATTTGCCGTCGGCATGATTATCAATTATGCAAGAATCCGTACCGGTTCGATTCTTCCGGGAATCATTATTCATATGATGATCAACGGTTTTGGCGTTTTGGCTAATTACAGCACGTTGTTTAACGGAATGACGGATGCTGTCGGATTTACACTGCTTGCAACCGGTGGAGTGTTACTGATCGTATATTTTGTCGGAATTACGATTGTGACGAAGAAAGAAAAGGCGGCGGGCCTGATTGGCGAAGAACCGCAGCTTGCGGACGAAGATAAAAAGAAAGAAAAAGAAGTTTCGGCGGTTGTTCTGTGATTCGCGTGCGGTAACGGAACCGGCCGGTTAACGGACAGGACCGCTGCGAAGAGGATTTGAAAAATGGAAAACAGAAACGACGATTTAACCTGGCAGGAAGTCAAAACGGAGCATGTGGTATGCGACGAATACATTGACTTCAGAAAGTCCGATTTCCAAATGCCGGACGGTAAAATCTACGGCCCGTATTACACATACAGCCGCAGGGATTACTGCATCATCGTGGCATTGGATGAGGATGGAAAAGTGCTTTGCGTACGCCAGTTTCGTCAGGGAATCCGCAAGATTACCACGGAGTTCACGGCGGGCGGAATTGAGCGCAAAGACGGAAAACAGTACCGAACTCCTTATGACGATCAAGGGGAATACGGAATCCGGCGAGTGTCTGAAGCGGATGAATTTGCATCCGCCGAAGACGCGCTGGATGCTGCGAAAAGGGAGTTAAGGGAAGAAACCGGTCACGAATCCGATGAATGGACGCATTTAATCACCATCGCATCGAATGCGACCATTGCGGATAATTACGCACATATCTATCTTGCCACAAACTGCAGAAAAGTAAGCGGTCAGGATCTGGACGATATGGAGTTTTTAAACGTGGTAAAATACACGCGCGAAGAACTCGAAGCGCTGATAAAGGAAGGGCGTTTTGAACAGGCCATTCATGTGCTTGCGTGGTATCTGGCTAAGGAAAAACTGGATTGATTGAATCAGGGTTTAAAGTATCTTTCAACGATTTCCACAAACTGAGGGAAAGATTTGTTCATGCATTCCACATCGTCGATTTCGGTTTGGATACCGAGAACGGCGGTAATTAAAACCGCACACATGGCCATACGGTGGTCATGATGGGAAGAAAGCACGAGGGGCTCCGTTACGGAGTCCTTTATTTGTTTTAAGTCTTTTCCGAATACGGTTAAAGTATTCTCGGTTTCTTCGGTGCGAATTCCGATGGCGGAGAGCTGTTCGCGTACCGCGCTGATGCGGTCGGACTCTTTGATTCGAAGTCGTTCGATTCCGGTAAAGGTTGCTTTGCGATATACAAAGGCCGCGGTAACTGCCATGTACGGTGTGATATCCGGGATATCCTTGCAATCCCAGAGAGAATCCGCCTGCAATTCAAGGTGACTGCTTCGGACATCTTTTACGGAAGCAAGAAAACGAAGGATTGCGACATCCCCCTGTTTGGACTCCGTGTCGAGATTTCCGACTTCAATCTTTGTAAATTCTTTTAAGCAAAGCAGAAATGCGCCGTTACTCCAGTCGCCTTCCACATGGAATGCGGGAGCATCGGCCAGTGACTTATATCCGCCTACGTTTGTAGTATAAATATTCTCGGATAATTCCGCGGGTACTCCGTATTTACGAAGAACCGCCTGAGTGAGCTCAATATAATGAATGGACTTGATTTCCCCGAGAACCATAACACTGCAGGGCTCGGTAAAACAGGTAAGCGCCATTAAAAGCCCGGAAATATACTGTGAGGAAACACTGCCGCCGATGATGTATTCACCCGGTGTCATCCGGCCGGTTACGATGATGGTACGGTCTTCTTCGTTTCTGGAAATAATGATTCCATGCGAGAAAAGAGCTTCCTGTAATTCCTTAATCGGACGGTCGAACAGACGACCCTCGGTCTGAAAGATAAGGCGGGTGCTGAAATCCGGGTCGGTATTTTGACTGTCGGAATCTCCCTGCGATAAGGAAGAATTCCGGTCGCCGAGCAGGTAGGCTGCCGCAACGGGAATCATGAACCGAAGTGTGGATCCGCTTTCGTTACAGGGCAGACAGATATCGTTTGTCCGGTCCGGCGATAAAGATGCGGGTGTTTCTCTGTGATTTTTGGCAGAAAGTAATGCCTTAAGACACGCCTTTGTAGCAAGCACGTCATCATTGTCGCCCGCAACCGGCTCCAAGCGGTCGGTTTCACCGCAGAGAAAACGGATAATCAGTTCCCTGTGGTAAATGGACTTCGAAGGCGGTGCGTCTATGGAAAAATTCAATTCTCTGTTTTTACAGGAAATCAGCATATCGAAACCTCGGATTCATGATAATCACAAATTGATTATACGAAGAAACAGGCAAGAATTCAATTCAATTTAGGGGGAGAAATTTGAGAGATTTTGTGGTATAATTATGCAGTAATTTTTTTAGGATAACGAATCAGTATCAGAGACAATATGAGAAACGGTATTATAAACAACAATGGTATAAACAACAAACAGAACAACGCTATACATACTCTTTTAAGAGCGGCCGAACGAATCGGTATTTATCTGGCGATTGCCGCAGTGCTGACATTTTTACTGCACATATTGCTGCCGATTCATGTACATGCGGAAGAAGCATCGAAAGTGGATGTTACCCTAAGTGCTACTTCGGGCGGGGATTTATCGAAACTTAAGGATGCTTCCACGGACAGTACGGTGGCATTCTCCGCAAGTGATGAAATCACAGTTACTTCCACGCAGCCGATGCAGGGACTTTACATTAAGTGGAAGAATCCCCCGACGGGCTGGAGCCTGATTGTGGACGGTGCGGAAACCAAATGCGGCGAGAACGGATTCCTTCACGAGTATGTGGAACTTCCCACAGGATGTACCAGCTGCAAACTTCGTATGGATAATTCGATTTCCATGTGTGATTTGTTTGCATACGGCGAAGGCGATTTGCCGAGGGATGTGCAAAGATGGGAGCCGGCGCTTGAGAAAGCGGATTTCCTGGTATTCTCCACACACGCGGATGATGAAATCCTTTTCCTGGGCGGTGTGCTGGTTGAGTATGCCGGTGTGCAGAATCTCGGGGTACAGCTCGTATATATGACCAACTACTGGGATGCCCAGATTGTCAGAGAACATGAGAAACTGGACGGAATCTGGGAATGCGGCGTGAAAAACTATCCCGTGGTGGGACCGTTTCCGGATAATTATGCAAAGGATTACGAGGCAGGAATCAAGGTTTATAACCAGGATGAAGTAACGGCCTACATGACCGAACAGATTCGCCGTTTTCAGCCTCTTGTTGTGGTAACGCAGGATGTGAACGGAGAATACGGACACGGCGGACATCAGGTTCTGGCGCATGCGATTATGGATGCGGTGGATCATTCCATGGAGGAATCGTTTTGTCCGGAATCCGTTGCAACTTACGGAACCTATGATGTTCCGAAAACATATCTGCACCTTTATTCCGAGAATAAAATCCGTATGGATTTACGTCAGCCGCTTGACGGCTTTGGCGGACGTACGGCACTCGAAGTAGCGGCGGATGCCTATAAAAAGCATGTTTCCCAGCAGTGGTGCTGGTTCTATGTTTCCGACGACTATCAGTACAGTTGCGCGGATTTCGGAATGTACCGTACCACGGTCGGTGCGGATACCGGAATTGATATGATGGAGAATTTGACTTCCTACGAGGAACAGGCCCGTATTGAAGCGGAACGTTTGGAACAGGAGCGCCTCGAAGAAGAGAAGCGCCGGAAGGAAGAACAGGAACGCATAGAGGCCGAGAAGAAGGCGCAGGAAGAAATCCAGATTAAAGAAGAAACCAAGAAAAAGAATGTAGGAAAAGTATTCGCGATTATCGGAATCGTGATTGGAAGTATCGTGCTGTTGTGCGTGGCATTTATCGGTTTTCTGTTAATCCGTCGAAAGATTGAGATGGAAAGACGCAGAAAGAGAAAAGCCGAGAGGCTTCGCAGAAGACGCATGCAGGAGCAGGGGCTGCAAAGTTCGGGACAACGCAGTAGTAGCGGAAGTTCCGGCCAACGAAGCAGAAGCGGTTCGTCCCACGGAAGTTCCGGCCAACGAAACTCAGGGCAGCGAAGCTCAGGGCAGCATAGCTCCGGACAGAGAAAGGCAGTAAACAGAAATGAAACCAATCATAAGCGCAGAAAGTAAGGCGCTTTACCAAAGGGCACTGTTGCTTGCAGTGCCCATGATGATACAAAACGGAATTACCAATGCAGTAGGTCTTGTTGATAATCTGATGGTCGGCTCTCTCGGAACGGAGAGTATGACCGGTGTTTCCATTGCGGGACAATTGATATTTGTATTTAACTTAGCGATATTCGGAGCGCTATCTGGCCCCGGTATTTTTTGCGCGCAGTATTTCGGAAATAAGGACGTGGAAGGTGTTCGTAAATCCTTCCGCATGAAAATCTGGATGGTCGTAATCTGCGTGCTTTTGGGTATCGGCCTGTTCTTAGTCGGCGATAAATTCTTTATCGGGCTTTATTTAAAGGGCCAGGCAGAAGGCATCGATCCTTTGCTTACCCTTTCGGAAAGCAGGAACTATCTGCATATTATGCTGATTGGTTTTCTGCCGTTTTCGCTGGCGCAGGTTTATTCTTCCACGCTTCGTGAAAACAACGAAAGTACAATGCCGATGGTGGCCGGAATCTGCGGCGTGGTGACGGATGTGCTTTTAAACTATTTGCTCATTTTCGGCAAATTCGGTTTCCCGGCCATGGGTGTAAAAGGAGCTGCGCTTGCAACGGTTCTGTCACGTTTTGTGGAGCTTTCCGTCGTCGTAATCTGGACACATGCTAAGCGTAAGAAGTATACCTTTATTCAAAAAATCTACCGGACATTGCTTGTGGAAAAACAGGCTGCGCTTACGATGGCAAAGAAGAGTTTTCCGATTATGATCAACGAGTTTTTATGGTCCGCGGGAATCATCTGCATTAACCAGCTGCTTTCAAGAAGGAGTCTCTCGGTGGTGCCGGCGATTGCCATTTCCGTGTCCTTAACGAATCTCTTTAACGTGGTATTTGTTGCCATGGGAAGTGCCGTGGGCATTGTCATCGGACAGATGCTCGGTGCGGGCGACATGAAGGATATCAAGAAGAAGGCGTTTTCGCTGATGTTCTTTACGGCTTTTTTGTCCGTCGGATTGTCCGCAATCCTTTTGATTCTTGCGCCGTATTTCCCGAATCTGAAACTCTACAATACGACGGAAGACGTGCGCAACATGGCGACCAGTTTTATCATTCTGACGGCGTTATTCTTCCCTTTGCAGGGCTTCCTAAATGCGCAGTATTTTACGATTCGTGCGGGAGGCAAGACCTTTATTACCTTCCTTGCGGACAGCGGCTTTACATGGGTTGTGTGCGTGCTTACGGTGGCTGCGCTGATTAAGTTTACGGACTTAAACGTGTTTGCGGTTTATTCCGTTTCCCTGACACTGGATGTATTAAAAGTGGCATTCGGAGCGTTCCTGATTTTTAAGGGAATCTGGATTACGAATCTGGTAAAGGATGACAAGAAACCTGAGAATGTAAGCGAGCAGGAAGGCGAAAACGAATGATTGACCAGGCTCTCTTTCAAACCGCAAAAGAGAAAATGATAGCCCGTTCGCAGGGCGAAAAGGGCGTCGGCACGCTTTCGGAAAAAAGCGTGCATTCGGTACTCAAATACTACTATGCGCCGGATGAAAAGTATCACGAAATCCCGGTCGGAACACATGTTGCGGATGCCTGCGTCGATGGCGAGATCTACGAAATCCAGACCAGAACGTTCTACCGTATGAACGACAAACTGGACGAATTCTTAAATACCTGGGATATGGATGTTACGATTGTTTATCCGGTTTCCGTGGAAAATACCGTAATCTGGATCGATCCCGAAACGGGAGAGCTAAGCGCAAGTAAAACGACGAAGACGCCGAAGAAGATTTATAAGATTTTTCGCGAACTTTACGGAATCCGGGATTATCTGGAACACCCGAAACTCCGCCTTGTTCTTGCGTGCTTAAAGACCGAAGATTACCGGCTTTTGGACGGTTACGGGAAGGATAAAAAGAAAAGAGCAACCAAAACGGATTTGATTCCGACGGAGTTTGCCGAAGAACTGTATTTTGAAAAATGCAGCGATATTGTAAGTCTTATTCCGGAGAATCTGCCTGAGAAATTCACGGTAAAAGAATTTGCGAAAGCAACGGCGCTCGGTCCGAACGATGCTTCGGTGGGACTTTTGCTTTTATACCGTCTTGGGGTTATAAAGAGGGAAAAAGAGAAAAACGCTTATATCTATTATCGATAAAAGATGAATAAAGCCTTTGCCGTCAAGGGGTATCTGCCCGTTCTGAAGTGAACCCCAAATGTTGGACACTTTAATTAATTGTTAAGCAACTTCTATGGACTTGGTTCTGTATTGTACAGGACTAAGTCCTTTTAGTTTTT
>JAEEGL014114650.1_pt1 | contig 17579 bp, 16 predicted proteins | sample 9134231 | NCBI WGS metagenome assembly JAEEGL01 (sample SAMN16246548, study PRJNA631951) | gut metagenome | biome: gut microbiome; feature: rumen; material: fiber-attached | host: Bos | place: Iran: Karaj | collected 2018-10 | reverse complement strand
GCTGTGCTAAGGTCAATTTCGTTGGGAAACAAAATAGCTTAAACATATATTTTTTTCCGCTCCACTCGGGGCAGTCGCACCGGAGGTTTACCGGCGCGATATCTTCCAAAACACTGAATATGCTGGGATGTCTTTTTTTCATTGGCGATCTGCGCACTTTCTGCGCGCTCTTTGTCCTGTTTTTTAGGTACGCTTCTATCTGACACGGCGGCCTGCAGGATGTCTTTTGTCCCCGCGTGTTTGGTGTTTTGTCTTTGCCCTTGACATGAGCCTAGCAATTGATAAAATCAAGCAGTAAGAAACTTTGATTTTATGAGGTAATATCGGAAATGTGGAATCTGATCAAGGGAATACTCCGCTCGGGAGCTATAATAAAGAAGCTTTTCAAGACTTTTGGCGTTCTGGTAGTGGCGGTTATCATTGCTGCAACAATATTCAGCTTTGGAATTGCGGGACTGGGATTTCTGGTTCTTGTAGGACCTTCGCTGTTTACGAGAGTATTAACATATTTAAAGGGTGAGTATGAGGACATCTCGACGGTGCCCTACTGGGGAAAGCACTTTGGCTTTAAGCAGACCATCAAGCTCCTTGCTGAGGACAGGATGCATCCCTACAGATTTAAGAATGGAAGACTGTGCAGAAAGCTCAAGGTAAGCGAGAGCGGAAGATGGTTCTACGTGGCCGGCAGGTATTATCCGGTGGATCTGGTCAAGGAATACCTTCGCTATGACGGCGCGCTCATGATGATAGACGGAACTATTCTGAAGGGGCAGCACTGGCTCTATGACACTGAGATTATCGAGGCCCTGAACGAACTCTATTCAGAAAGAGAACTCTTTGGCGTGGAGAGGGGATTCCGCACAACCAAGATGAACTGTGAAACCGCGTTCTTAAGGAGCTGGGGAAAGGACTACGAGAGCCTTGCCAAAGCGGACTGGGATAAGGTGAGATATGATTTTGAAAAAGAGCTGAAGGAGATCGAAGCGGGCAGGACCAACGCCAAGTTGCGCAAGAAACTTCTTCAGAAGATCTCTGATCCGGTAGAGGCAAGGGAGACAATGTATTCCAGAATGCTCCTGGATGTGGAGATTGAACTGCTTGGCAATGCCATCAGATCAGGACGTTTGACAAATCTTGACGGCTGGTTTGATATGCGCAAGTTCGACAGGGATATTTATGTGGGCAACGGAGTAAAGATCCTCAAAGCTGCCGGATATCCGAAGAATGAGATTGGAACGGAATTTCTTTTCGAGTGCATCTCTGATATTGAGAAGCCCTATTTTGAAGATGCTGTGCAGACTCTGCAGAGGTTCCCGAGGGAGAGGCTGATTGAACTTATCGAGAAATATGCGGTTATTGCCTATGGAAATGAGGATGTGCTCTTTGGCGCAGGACTTATCTATCTTGCCAAGAAGATTGACTACACGATAAAGCTTGCTGACAAAAGGCAGGTATTGGCACAAGGGCAGACACCGAAGAAGTTCACCTAATGCTTTTTTATACTAATTTAATATTCGAAATAACGTATTTTATGCATCCCTATGTTAAAATTTTTATGTGTAACCCTGTAAAAGAGCTAATAAGAAAGGGATGAAAAATATGAATGCGGAACAATATAAGAGAGCGAATAACAGCAGCTTCTACGTTTGTATTGTCATTTTCCTGAGCGGTCTTTTAATTACCGTTTATAATCTTGCAACAGAAGGCTCGTCGCCTGCCAAGATGGCTATTCTCATAAGCGCATTTATCTGCGCGGGCATAGCTGGAATTGGAAACTTCAAATTCCCAAATGAAAAGAAGGGTTCCATTCTCATCATGGGCGGTGCGACGATCTTTTATTTCGTGATGCTGATCGCGGAGGACAACCTCATCTACTTCGCTTTTGGTCTGCCGGTACTTATCTGCAGTATCATCTATCTGAATGCGAAGTTATGTAAAGCCGGAATAGGGGCGATCGTAATTTCATTTCTGGTTACGGTGGCGAAGTCTTTCCTTACTAAGGGAAGTCTTGATCCATCACTTCTTCCTGCGGCCATAACTCTGGCACTTGCCTTTGTGGCATGCATCTGTACCGTGACCCTCCTCACCAAATTTAATGAAGAAAACAACGCAGTCATCAATGAGAACACGGAAAAGACGATGGCAACCAGCAGTACCATGGCAGACATTGCCAATACTATCGCAGATCTTTTCAATGCTTCTCAGGAGAGCATGGATGACCTACAGAATATTATCGATGCCCAGCACTCCGGCATGCAGGACATTGCCTCCAGCATGGAGAGCACGGCGGAGGCCATAACCACACAGGCCCACAAAGTCCAGGAGATCCAGGACGAAACCGATGCAACCGAGAGGCACAGAAAAGAAATGACAAAGGCCTCAGAAAGCGCTCAGAAGACAGTTCAGGAAGGCGTCCAGGTCATTGACGAACTCAAGCAGAAATCGGAGAATGTGGCACAGACCAGCCAGATCACGGTTGAGACAACACAGGCGGTTATCAACAAAGTTGAGGAAGTCCAGAAGATCGTGGGCTCCATCATGTCAATAGCAAAACAGACAAACCTCCTTGCGCTGAATGCCAGCATTGAGGCAGCAAGAGCCGGAGAAGCAGGCAAGGGATTTGCGGTTGTAGCAAACGACGTACGTTCACTTGCTGCTGAGACCAACAACGCCTCAACAAAGATCACTAACATCATCAATGAACTGACTGAAGATGTTCAGAAGGCCATGGCCAGCATAGACGACACGGTTAATTCCGTGAACGAGCAGAACGACATGATACAGACCGTTGGTGACAACTTCGACAGCATCAACGACAACGTGACGGAGATGCTTGACCGCTTCCGTGAGATCGGTGAAGGAATGAAGTCCATCGCATCCTCTACGACGGAGATCAACGACAGCATTTCCAATCTTTCAGCAACCAGCGAACAGGTTGCTTCACTCTCAAATCAGGGAGTTCAGTCATCTGATGAAGCAGTGGAGAAGTTTGGTGAGTTCAGGAAGGTGCTGGGAGATATTTACAAACAGGCTAATAAGCTTAAGGACATGCAGGGATAAAGGCCGATAATACAAAAATGTAACAAATGATGAAAGCATAGATACCCCAAAATCTATGCTTTTTTCTATGACAAATAACAAGATATAGATTATAATGAAGCTAAATGATATAAAAAATGATAAGATTGGCGGTTGTATGTCCTTATGGCAACCATAAGTGTAATAATTCCTACTTACAATAGAATAGAGCCGTTGAAAAGAGCTGTTAAATCAGTTGCAGGACAGACATATAAAGACTTTGAGATTGTTGTTGTGGATGATAATAAAGACAAAAGCGTTAGCGACGCCGTTGCCGGTATATGCAATGAGTTTCAACAAGCAATCAATATCAGGCTTTGTCGCACTACCGGGGGTATAGGCGGCGGAAAAGCCAGAAATCTAGGGTGTCGGAACGCAACAGGCGACTATTTGGCTTTTCTGGATGATGATGATATCTATATGCCTGACAAGCTTGAAAAGCAGCTTGGCTTTACCATGGATAATGACTTGGACATGTCATTTCAGGATGTTATCTGGTTGAACGAAAAAGATGAGGTAGTTGAGTACAGATCATTCAGTTACATAGAAGATTGCTCTAACGATAATCTGTTGAAACAGCATTTACTCCACAATATTGCTCCGACAAGCATTTACTTTATTAAGCGGGAGAAATTCCTGGAAACTGACGGATTTGGGGATGTTCCTGTTGGCCAGGACATCTATCTTATGTTTTCATGCATTGAGCAAGGATTCAAAATCGGCTATATGCAAGGTGCATACGTGAGGCAGTATCTTCATAAAGGTGACAGACTTTCCAAAGGGACGAAGAAGATTGCAGGTGAAAATTGGTGGTATAAAGAAAAACAAAAATATCTTTATGTGCTGAATAGAAAAGAAAAGCGCTTTTTCAAATTCAGGCATTATATGATACTTCTTTTTGCCTGCCTAAGAAGCGGATATTATTTCAGAGCGCTGTATTACGGCACTGTAGGTTTTTTGGTATCTCCTGTATATAGTTTCAATGAAGGGTATAAATATTTCGCCGGGAAGGGTTAAGATGAATGCCAGTTTTAGCAACAAAATATACAGGTTTATGTTAAACGGCAACAAATTTGGGAAGATATACTCGGTTATTGAACAGCCGTTTAAGAAAAAGTATGAAAAAGAATACAGAAAAAAGCTTCAATCCATGGATGTATCGATTGGTGTGGATTTATATAGCACCAGAAAGATCATCGTTTCGTTGACAAGTTTTAAGGAACGGCTTCCATATATCGAACCTACTCTGAGAAGTTTGTTGGTTCAGACAATCAAACCAAACAGGATCGTTTTATGGTATTCATGCAGGAGGGAAGATTTTCCGGAAGAAATTCTGAAATATGAAAATAAAGGGATTGAATTTGTTCATGTTGATGAAGATATTAAAGGGCATAAGAAGTACTACTATGCAATGAGAGAATTTCCTGATTATATTGTCGTCACGGTAGACGATGATACTGTTTATCCTCGGGACTTTTTGGAAAAATTATATGATTCGTACAGGAAATATCCCAACGAGGTATCTGCGCTTCGCGTTCATAAAATGACTTACGACAGGGATAACAGGATACAGCCTTATTTGAAGTGGCGCCTTGATTGGACCAGGGAGCACAAACCATCCCATGATCTGGTTGCTATAGGGAACGGCGGAATTCTATATCCACCCTATTTTATGGATAAAACGAAAATTGATATTGCGGACATAAAAAACAGATGCCTAAACGCCGATGATATCTGGCTGAAATATGTGGAATACAAAAACAATATTATGGTAGTGAAGGCCAGGTATGATCATTATTGGATTTCTGACGTCCATGAAGCACAGAAAGCAAGCTTATCCGACCAGAACATTATGAATAACAAAAATGATGAATATATAAGGTCGCTAATGGAGGACGCATAGCATAAGGTATGAACATTGTATTAATGGAAAATGTTTGTAAGAAGGATAACAATGCGGGCAACAAAGCCAGGGCAGATGCGCTTAGTATAGCTGTTCAGATGGGGTATAGACATGTTGAATTGTTCAGGAACGGAGATAACAAGTGTCTCATAGTATTTAGTATTCTGATCGCATTATTCAAAACAATTGGGTTATTGAATGAAGATGACATAGTATTTGTTCAATATCCTTACTATCCAATGTTTGTTAATAGTTTTATTTTGAAAGTTTTGTATTCTTTTAAAAAACACAGAAAATATAGAATTTTCCTGTTAATACATGATGTAATCGGATTAAGAGAGAATGATCAGGCGATAACTGAAAAAGAGAAAAAGCTCTTTTCATACTGTGACACCGTTATTTGCCATAATGATGAGATGAGAAAGAAGATTGAAACAAGTAACGGAGTGAGATATGTTGAGCTGGGGCTTTTTGATTATCTCGGAGATGTTGTGGCTAAGAAAGAAACTACTGAGCACAGAAAAAATGAGATAGTCATAGCGGGTAATCTTTCTAAAATGAAAAGCGCTTATATAAGAAAACTTGGCAGATATAAAGGTGTGATGTTTCACCTTTATGGTAACGGTTATGAAGAGAACAATGAAGATAATATAATCTATCACGGTGTTTATAACGGCAATGAGATTGTGGACCGGTTGCAGGGAAGTTTTGGCCTGGTGTGGGATGGTGATGGATGTGAAAGCTGTACCGGGAAGTGGGGAGAATACCTGAAATATAATAATCCTCATAAAATGTCACTTTATATTGCCGCAGGATTGCCTGTTATTGTGTGGAATAGGGCAGCTTCTTATAAGTTTGTGGAACAGCTTGGTATAGGATTTGGGATTAACTCTCTGGACGAAATTTCTGCGCATGTGGAAAATATGAGCACAGAAGACTATAGTAATATGCTGGCTCGGGTTGGGGAGCTTAGGAAGGAAATCCTTCAGGGGAGAATGCTGAAAAGTGCTTTGACGAGATGATGCTTGACAAAGAAAAAAGAGGAAGTCTGGATCATGATAAAAGTATTGCTGGTTTCTTCGGATAATGATTATTCTAGCGGCGCTTTTTTGTGTTTAGTAGAGCTCTGTAAGCAATTAATAAAGCAGGGTGAATATGAACCACTGGTAGTTTTACCTGTAAAAGGGAATGGTCAAAAACTTTTAGATGACAATAAAATCCGATGGTGCTATGTGAGGTCACATCATTGGATAGTCGGTCTTGATGAATATAAGATGTTAAAAACCAGAATTCGCACAAGTATAAAAATGGTTTTGAATCTTTTTGCAATCAGCAGACTGGAAAAAATCATTAAAGAAGAGAATATTCAATTGATTCATATTAATTCCATTTGGTCCTATGTCGGAGCTGAGACGGCTATACGGATGAAAATTCCCTTTATCTGGCATATTCGGGAAGCTCTTGATTTGGATCAGAAGAAATGGATTTACAGCGATAAGGGATTTGAGTTGATCGGTAAATCCTCCGGAATAATTTATGTATCAGAATTTTTAAAAAAGCATTTTGACAAATTTATTCCGGACAAAAACAGTGCTGTTATTTACGATGGCGTTGAAACTTTAAGGTTTTATAATCCCAGGAATAAAACAGAGAACGATAAGAATGCTGAATTTTTAGTCGTCGGGAATATGAATGGAAACAAAGGACAGGAAATCGTTATCGATGCACTGTCAGTACTGATTCAAAAGGGAATTGAAGATTTTCACGTCACATTTGTTGGCGATGGAAAATATGCAGATGACTATAAGAAGATGTCTATGCAAAAGGGACTAAGCAGCTATGTTACTTTCGTCGGAAACCAGAAGAATGTTAGCAAATACTATAACAATGCTGATGTGTTTATTATGAGTTCGTATGCAGAAGCATTCGGTCGTGTCACCATAGAGGCTATGCTAAGTGGATGTTATGTTATAGGGATGAATTCCGGTGCAACAAGTGAGCTGATTAATAATAATGAAACGGGTGAGCTGTTTGCTTACATGAATTCCGATGATCTGGCTGCTAAAATGGAAAACTATATAAATAATCAGGATAGAGCATTTTCGGTGGCTTGCAATGGTCAAAAGAACGCAATGGAAAAGTATACTTCAGAGAAGAATGCATTAGAAATTGAAAAAATGTACCAACAGCTAGTTTACTAATATGGGATAAATATGAGCAAAAAAAGAGAAGAATTTGGTAAACATTTCATTTACTTTATCTTAATTCTATGGATTGGAACAGAAGTGCTTTTTGACTCAACCATTGAACGTCTATTTGGTGTGGATATAAAAGTTATAAATGATAGCATGGCAATTGTAATTTTTGCTCTTTTGATGGCGCAGATTGTTTTGTTTCAGGAATACAGCAAAAAGGAACTATTGATAATTGCAATTACCTCACTCTTTATCATTATTGCTACTCTGAATTCTAACCATAACACCATGATTTCTACGTGGATTTTTATAATTGCGTCTAAGAATATAAACTTTGAGAAAGCAATCAAAATCACATATTTTGTACAACTGTTTACAGTATTACTTGTACTGCTGTTGTTCTTTAGTGGACGTATTGATGAGCATACGATTTACAGAGGATCTATGTTAAGACATTCATTGGGATTCTCGCATCCGAATCAATTGGGAATCAGAGTTTTTCTTCTTGTTGTTTCAAGATGTTATAGTAGAAAAGAAAAGCTTACGCTGTTTGATGCTGCTATAGTTGTTGGTACAGCAATATTTATTAACAGAGTTGCAAATTCAAAAACATCATATTATGCACTTATTATTTTGGCGATGCTGGTGCTTGTACAGATATTGGTCAATCATTATCCGGAGTTAGTAGGATTGTTTTCCGGAGGAATGATCACGGTAGCTGTATTTGCAAACCTGTTTAGTGTTGTGCTGTCAATGATCAATATAAAAAGCTATCCGTTTTTAGCTGCCATTGATGAAGCTTTATCTATGAGGTTTTCGAGATGTAACAAGATTATTCATTTTTATGGGATTAATATGTATGGTCAGGAAATCAAGCTTTTTGTTGGTAATATTACTCGTGGCCGAATGTTTGGTTTCTTTTTGGATAATGCATATGTGGCGATATTGCTGAGATATGGCATTATTGTTTATGTTATTTTTTCGGTACTGTATATTTGTAATATGGTTTATGCAAAGCGTACGTGTCAACTGTTCTTACTTGCGATTCTCTGTTTATATTCTATATATGGAATCATGGAAACAAATTTCTTTTCATTGTCACAAAACATTTTCCTTTTAACGATGTCATTTGTGCTTTATGCGAGAGATGAAAGCAGCAAGAGCACTGAGACAAGAACTATCAGAATTACGTTTTGATCAGGGTCGAAGAACAATATTTGATGAGGATTTAGAAAATTGAATGCATTTAAACAAATGCCGTTATTATCTGTTATTGTGCCAGTGTATAATGTTCAAGACTATTTGGATGTTTGTATCAAGAGCATTCTTTTGCAGACTTATCGAAACATTGAATTGATTATTGTGGATGATGGCTCAACAGATAAGAGTGGAGAAATTTGCGATTCGTATAAATTGAGGGACAACAGAATAATCGTCATACATAAGAGCAACGGAGGATTGTCTGATGCAAGAAATGCCGGATTGGCTGTGGCGACAGGGGAATACCTGGGTTTTGTAGATTCTGATGACTGGGTTGACTGCTACATGTATGAGATACTGATGCGAGAGTTGACATCCAATGCTGCTGATATATCAGTCTGCGAAAGAGTATTGTTCGGAGATGCTAAATATGTAGATTACGGAGAGACGGGTAAAACTGAAATATGTGACCGTGAAAAGGCCTTGGATTATTTATATCAGGACGAGAAATATAGAAGTCATGTCTGGAACAAGCTGTACAGAAAGGAACTTTTTGATGGAATAGTATTTCCACCAGGTAAGAATTTTGAAGATGCTTTTGTGATGCATCGAGTGTTTGAGCGTGCTTCAAAGGTTGTGTTTGTTGATAAGGGACTGTATTACTATCGCCAAAGATCGAATTCAATTGTACATACTTGTAAGCTGGAGGTCTGGGGTGACTATATTGAAGCGCTCATAGTGCGTGAAAAATCTGCTTCTGCTGTTGGGAGGGAGAAACAGCTTTTTATCAGTTGGATGAAAACAGTTGAAAGGATAAAAAGACTGGATGGAAAAGAAATATATGTAAACGGTTATAGAACAAATGCTGTTGGGATGCTTCTGCGACGTTATTCAATTCGTTATGGAATAGTTTTAACCGCAAAGACACTGGCAATTTCTTTATGTTTTCCGATTTATGAGTATTTAAGAAAGAATAAGAGCCGAATAAAGAAAATGGCATTGGCTTTTTGGACTTTTCATAAAGATTCTAGTTGGCAGCTGGATCATAAGACAGATAAAATGCGTATTATTCTTATGGGAAGCCCTGAGTATAATAATTTAGGAGATCTGGCAATAGCATATTCTATAAAGAAAATAGTTAATGAGATATTACCGGATTACCAATATGTTGAGATACCTGAGGATATTATTAAAAATGGAAAACTTCCAAGTGGTATAACGAAAAAAGATTTGCTTTTGCTTGTTGGAGGCGGGAACTTCGGTGATGTATATATCGACCAACATAATATAAGAAAAAGGGTTTTGAACAGATATAAAGATCATAGAATCATTGTTTTTCCGCAGACAGTATTCTTTTCTGCTTCACATAGGGGGAATGTAGAAAAAAAAGAACTGAAGAGAATGATACATAACTGCAAAGCGTTGAGTCTTTACTTTAGAGAAAAAAAATCTTACAGCAAAGCGCTGGAATTGTTTGATACTTCTAAGATCCGTATCTGCCCGGACATAGTCCTTTATAATAACTATCAGAATGAAAACTTACGAAAAGACGTATTGGTTTGCTTAAGGCATGATGAAGAATCTGTTATGGATGATCGGGATAGGCAAGAGATTCTTGATTGCGTTTTTAATTTGGGCAGAAGAGTTCGTATGTGGGATACATGTCTTGCACATGGCGTGTCCCTGGCAGAAAGAGATGCTGTTGTTGAAAAAGGCATCCGGGAAGTGTCCGGTTACAGCCTTGTAGTAACTGACAGACTTCATTGCATGATATTCTGCGCAATTACTGGAACGCCTTGCATAGCGTTAGACAATAAGAATAGTAAGATATCTTCATCTTATGAATGGATTAAAGACCTTGGATTTGTGTCTTGTGTTGATGACATTTCTTTGCTGGAAAGTGAAGCTCAAAGACTTATGCAGATTTATCCTGACGGATCGCCTAAGCGGGTGGATCATGAGTTGTTCAGGGGGTTGATACTGGATTTAACAGGGCATTAGTGCCGAGAGTTGATATGAAACAGGTAAACGTCAAATCGAATCTTTTATATAATTCAATATTTCAGATATCCACTATACTGGTCCCGATCATTACTCTTCCGTATTTATCCAGAGTGTTGCGGGCTGAAGGACTAGGGGCTTATTCATTTGCGTATTCTGTAGCTTTTTATTTTTATGTTTTCATAAGAATGGGTCTTAATATATATGGAAATAGAACTATAGCATATGTAAAAGATGATCCACAGAAGCTTTCAAAGACTTTTTTTGAAATCTATATGTTCCAATTGTTCATGGGAATAGTACTGTCGATCATATATATGGGGTATTGTTTTTTGGTTGCACCCAATAAGCATTTGGCATTCGTTTTTACATTTATGGTTGTTGCCGGAGGCTTTGATTTTACATGGACGTTAAACGGACTGGAAGAGTTTAAAATCACGTCACTAAGGGATGTGTTAATGAAGATTGCAACTGCAGGTTGCATTTTTCTATTTGTGAAAAAAGCTGATGATGTATGGAAATATGCATTAATATACAACCTGGGCTTTTTGGTTAGTCAATTGATTGCAATACCTGTTGTCAGTAAGAGTGTGCATTATGTGCGTCCGGAACTCAAATGTGTGTTTTCTCATGTGAAGCCAAATGTCATACTTTTCCTGCCGACAGTTGCTGTCAGTATATACAAAACTATGGACAAGATAATGCTCGGAGCCATGACTTCAGAGGTTGAACTTGGATATTATCATGCTGCGGAAAATATTATCAAGGTACCATTGGCGCTTGTTACAGCTCTTGGTACGGTAATGCTTCCCAGAATGTCAAATATGTTGGCGAGCAGTGAAAAGGAAGAAAACTTACAGTCAGTTTTTGACAAGTCGATTCTTTTTTCGATGTTTGTCTCTACATCAATATGTTTTGGCATAATGACGATATCGAAGGAATTCGTTCCACTTTTTTATGGAAGTGGCTTTGAAAAGTGCATTACTATATTTGCTATAATTTTACCCAGCTGCATTTTTCTTGCATTTGCTAATGTGGTCCGGATGCAGTACTTATTACCCAGGAAGAAAGACATATACTTTATCGTTTCGCTGTTCTCGGGGGCGTTAGTCAACGTAGTATTAAACCTGATTCTTATACCGCGTTTTGAGTCAGTTGGTGCCGCTGTAGGAACACTTGTTGCTGAGATAGTCGTTGGCGTAATTCAGGCCGGAGTCGTATACAAAGAGGCGAACATCAAAGAAAATATACTGAATTCTATTCCGTTTATCATATCAGGAATAACCATGTATATTGTATGCAGGAATTGTGTTATGCCAATAGAAAATGAAATCGTAGCTTTATTCGTTAAGATTGTGATCAGTGGTACTCTATATATGCTGGTCCTGGGAGTTTTTTTTGTTATGAAAAAAATAGTTATAAGATATTCAGGAAAGAATTATTAAGATTTAGGGACAACAAAGAAGAATTCTATAAAGGAGAAAAGAAATCATGACCAAAGACAATAACTGTGGATACTGCGTTGGAGGAGAGCCTCTTGCAAAATTCGGAATCAAAATCTGTGACCTTGAAGTGAGCCAGCTGATCCTGTTTAAGGAGCAGAGTCACAGGGGCAGATGCATTGTGGCATACAAGGACCATGTCAGTGAGATTGTAGACATATCTGATGCGGATAGGAATGCGTTTTTTGCAGATGTGAACAGGGCAGCGAAGGCAATCCACAAGACCTTCAATCCTGATAAGGTCAACTACGGCGCATATGGCGATACAGGCTGTCACCTGCACATGCACCTTGTACCTAAGTACAAGGACGGATTTGAGTGGGGCGGCGTGTTTGAGATGAACCCCCAGAAAGTTTTCTTGTCCGACGCGGAGTATAATGAGATGATCGAGCAGATCAAGTCGAACCTGGACTAAAGATGTTGTTTCGGTTGAGAATGCATAAAGCATAGAGGGGTGAGGATTATGAAAAAGAAAACTATCTGCCTGGTGCTGGCGGCTGTAATTGTGCTGTCCGGCTGCGGGAGCGGTTCCTATGCGGAAGATATAAAAGACGCTGCGAAGATAGCTGAAAAAGTGGCGGATGCCTCGAAGGAACTGGCCGGAGAGGTGGCTGATGCCGCAGGAATCGACAAGGAAGAAGTGGCGCAGACCATGAAGGAAAAGCTGTCAGACGTTAAGGATGGAGCACAGGAAGTTGCGTCTGAGATTGCGGATGAGGCAGCAGATGCGTCAAAAGAGCTGTTGAAGGAATATGCCAAACAGAAGATAAAGGAAATGGAAGACGAAGCATTGGGATCAAATGATGAGGATTCTGAAAATGCTGTTCTTGAAAATACCGGTGACATCGCACTGACAGATACAGACGGTGCAGGCAAGAATTATACTTTTACTTATGACGGTAAGAACTTTGATGCTATATACACACCTGACAACTGGAAGATTAAGGATTCCTACAGGGTGCAGAACAGCGCTGACATGCTGATCATCTGCCAGGCTCTGATCGATGTTCATCCTGTTCATGGCAAAGATATGGAAAGCTATAGAACCGCTGAAGATATGGTCTATGAGTGGAAAATCCACAACATCGCCTATGAGTATCTGGCTGATGACGACTCTTTGAAGTCCCATGCCCGCGATGTGGATTTTGACCCCAATGATCAGGGGCTTACACTTGAAGAGTTCTACAAATCCAGGACCGGAAAAGACCTGGATATCACTGAGTATCTTGGCGGCTGAGATGTTGAAGATTTGAGTGTGACATGAAATATCGAAATATTACGGAAGCAAAATTCATAGCAAGACCTAACAGGTTCATTGCCAGGGTAGAACTGGATGGCAATGAACTTGTTGTTCATGTGAAGAATACGGGAAGATGCAGAGAACTTCTACTGCCCGGCGCGACTGTTTATCTTGAGAAAGCGGCAAATCCGGATCGAAAGACTCCCTATGATCTTGTGGCGGTAGAGAAAGATGGCCGAATAATAAACATAGATTCCCAGGCGCCTAACGCCGTGGTAAAAGAGTGGCTGCTGGGTCTTGGGAGTTACGATGTAGTAAAGAGCGAGTACACTTATGGAGCATCGCGCATAGACTTCTACATGGAAAAAGGTGATATGCGCTATCTCATGGAAGTGAAGGGATGTACTCTTTTCCGGGACGGAGTCGGTTACTTCCCGGACGCCCCAACAGAGCGCGGGGCCAAGCACCTTCGGGAACTGACAGGAGCCATCAAGGAAGGCTACAAGTCTATGATAGCTTTTGTCATCCAAGGCGAAGGCATCGCGGAAGTCCGTCCAAATGAGGAGACAGACCCGGAGTTCACGAAGGCATTTTATGAGGCTAAGGACGCCGGTGTGGAGATTCTGTTTTTGAAATGTGCCATATCAGAAGACAGTATTTCTATAGTATAATGAACCTGTCGACATTTCTTTTGCAAAGGAGGGAACCTCATGAAAATAATCCAGCTGGTTAGCGGTGATTTTGAAGATCTTGAACTCTGGTGCCCGGTGATGCGACTTCGCGAAGAGGGAATCACCGTGGACCTTGTTGCGGAGAAGAAGGGCGAGTACACAGGAAAGTACGGCGTTCACTGCGAGGCAACATTAACCTTTGACGAAGTCGATCCAAAGGACTATGACGGCGTCCTTGTGCCCGGAGGATGGGCTCCCGATAAACTAAGGCGCTTTCCGAAGGTACTTGAGATCGTAAAGAGTATGAACGACGATGGAAAGCTGATCGGTGAGATATGCCACGCAGGATGGGTTCTGATATCCGCAGGAATCCTTCAGGGTAGGACCGTGACCAGCACTCCCGGTATTAAAGATGACATGACAAATGCAGGAGCTGCCTGGGTAGACGAGGCAGTTGTAGTTGACGGAAATATAATCTCAGCCAGGCGCCCGCCGGATATCCCGCAGTACAACAAAGCGCTGGTTGAGTTCCTTAAGGGGAGTAAGAACTGATGCGCTCCCCGCGCTTTTTGGTGATATATGAATACATTTGAAACAGGAAACAGGGAAGAAGCCATCAAGGTGAAATTCACGCCAAGAGAAGCACTCTTTGGAGACGCAGTCTTTTACAGGCGCGTGGCGATGGTTGTTCTTCCTATGATAATACAGAATACACTGAGCAATATCGTGGGCCTTCTGGACAACATCATGGTTGGTCAGGTGGGCACGATCCCCATGTCTTCGGTTGCCATTGTGAATCAGATACTGTTTATTTTTTATCTCTGTATCTGGGGATCGCTGGCAGGCGCGGGCATTTTCAGCACGCAGTTTTTTGGAAAAGGTGACATGGACGGCGTGCGATACGCCATAAGGTTTAAGCTTCTGACAGCCATCACGATCTTTACGGTGGCTGTTATTATTCTCTATAACTTTGGACCGCAGCTGATATCTCTTTATATTTCAGCGGACACTCCGGATGCGGACAGAGCAGCTACTCTTGGATACGCTGTTTCCTATCTTAACATCATGCTGGTCGGATTGTTGCCCTTTTCGCTGACGCAGGTTTATGCCAGTGCCATGAGGGAGTCCGGCAGGACGACGCTTCCAATGGTGGCGAGTATGGTTGCCATGGTAGTGAACTTTGTGTTCAATGCACTTTTGATCTTCGGACTTTTCTTTTTCCCAAAGATGGGAGTTCTTGGCGCGGCAACAGCCACGGTTATATCAAGGTGTACGGAGCTGTTTATTGTGGTGATCGGCGCCCATCGGAGAAACAGTGCTTACGGTTTCTTTAAGGGACTTTATGCTCACTTTAAGATTCCGGGAAAGCTGGTTCTTCCCATTCTTTCAAAGTCGCTTCCGCTTCTGTGTAACGAGTTTTTGTGGAGCCTTGCGCAGGCAACTCTTTTGCAGGCTTACTCAGTCAGGGGAATTGCCGTGATCGCAGCAATGAACATCAGCGGAACAATATCTCAGATATTCAACGAGGTCTTTTTATCAATAGGAAATTCAACCGGAATTATAGTCGGACAGGAGCTTGGGGCTGACAGGCTGGTGAATGCCAGAAGAACAGCCTGGAGAATGGCGGCACTCAGCATCATGAGTACCTTTGTGATGGGAACGCTTCTTGCTCTGGCGGCGCCGCTTATTCCGCAGGTCTACAATACGGAGCCTGAGATAAGGCAGCTGGCCACCAGGTATATCTGGGTCGTGGCTGCGTGCATGCCGATAAACGCCTATGCGAACGTGGCGTACTTTACAATGAGATCCGGTGGAAAAACAGCGATAACATTTCTTTTCGACAGCTGCTTCTCCTGGGCGGTATCAGTTCCGGTGGCCTATGTGCTCAGCCGGTTTACTGCGCTTCCGGCCATCAATGTTTTCATGGTTGTGAACGCTCTGGAGATACTAAAGTGCACAATCGGATTCTGCCTGGTTAAGAGCGGTGTGTGGGTTAGAAATATTGTTAAGACTGCGTGAGATCAGGAATGTTTGGCACGATTGCCCTGTGAGATCAGGGCTGAAGGCCGTATTTGGATAGTATGCTAAGGAGCTCTTCCTGATCTTCTTCAGGAAGATTCTCTTCGGCGTAGTCCACAAGTGCGTCTTTGTCGCCGTTTGCGATGTAACCTGACATATCAGAAATAGAGCTGACGGAGACGTTTGATGCGAGGATATCGACTACGACATCCTTGTCTTCTTCTGACATTGAGTCATAGATTTCTTTTGTCTTATCATCTGCTCCTGATACGTAGGAGTCGATTGCTTCACTGACGACCGCTTTTGTGATGGGATTGGCTTTTGATTTGCGCTTTGACTTTTGGGCGCTGGCGTCGGCAGATTTGCTCATATTGGTTGCGACGGAGCTTGTATCAACTTTTGCGCCTTTGTTCTTATTTATGATAATGCCTGCCACGAGGGCGACTGCGCCTATGGCCACAATGATTGCGAGTGTTGTGATAAAGACTTTCAGAGCTTTCATCTTCATATTCCTTTCATGGATCTTTTAAGTAATCCTTAGGTTTGATCTCTATAATGATTTTGATTTAGTAAATTATAGTCTTGAGACTTTTTTATGTCAAAAGGGTAGAAGAGTAGATGTTGAACGTAGTAAGTACAAATAAGAAATTTCATATAACTCTCGTGCCGATAGTCTGTCTTCTTCTTTGTATGTTGCTTCCAGGGTGCGGAAGAAATCAGAATGTGACGCTTCCTGATGATGTGGAAGTTACTGTGCAGGATTCAGGCATATCGCAAGGTACAGGGGCAGAGACAGAGGAGACCACATCCGGTGAGCCATCCGCTTCAGTAGGTACAACGCTTACCGTCAATGCCATGAAAGCCGGGGCGGCAGATGCCTTTGTTCTCATGACTGATGATCACGTTACCATTATAGATACCGGTCTCGAGAAGAAGGCCGACAAACTGGTGGACTTTCTCAAGGGGCAGGGAGTCACAAAAGTCGATGAGATGATAATCACCCACTTCGACAAGGATCACGTCGGTGGCGCAGATCATATCCTGAATGAATTTGAAGTTGGGACGGTATATACTACATATCAGTCCAAGGAGTCCGACGACATATCTGCCTACATGGCAGCTCTGGATGCTGCAGGCATGACTGAGACTGTAGTGAAGGAAGTCCTGAGTTACGAGGCAGATGGTGTCACCTTCACCATCTATCCTCCACAGTCAGAAGTCTATGCAGATAAGATCAGCAACAACTCTTCACTTGTTGTTAAAGTGTCTGTCGGAGAGAACTCCATGCTCTTTGCGGGCGACGCTGAGACCGAGCGCCTTCAGGAACTCCTGGGCACCGAAGGCCTGGAGAGCACAATCCTGAAAGTGCCTCACCACGGCCGCTACAGTCCGAACACCAAGGCCTTCATAGACTATGTCTCTCCGAAGTATGCCATCATCACCTCAAGCAACTCTGAACCGGAAGATCCAGAGGTTATGAATATTCTCGCATCCGCAGGTGCGGAAACGTATCTTACAAGGGACGGGGCTGTGACTGTTCTGATCACAGAATCGGGTGTGGAAATATCTCAATAAACTCAGGCCGCCAATCCCTTTTTCGTCACTTTTTCACACTTCCAATTTCCGCGTAAAAATAGTAGAATTGTTGTGTTATGGACCTATTTCAGTATATGCGCGAAACCAATATGGAAAAAGAATCTCCGCTTGCCGCCAGGATGCGGCCCAGGACCCTCGATGAGGTGGTGGGCCAGCAGCACATCATTGCCCGGG
>JAEEGL012846541.1_pt1 | contig 17579 bp, 9 predicted proteins | sample 9134231 | NCBI WGS metagenome assembly JAEEGL01 (sample SAMN16246548, study PRJNA631951) | gut metagenome | biome: gut microbiome; feature: rumen; material: fiber-attached | host: Bos | place: Iran: Karaj | collected 2018-10 | reverse complement strand
TTATTAGTATAGAGCATATTCGAGTCCTCCGTTTCTGGTTTTTCGTCAACTCCATTATAACGGATTTCTCTTGAATATGCTCTACCTTTTTTATTTTTTTAGTAGTTCTTTTTCTTTACCCCAACATTTATTATAGAACCCTTTTTTATATGATTAAATCCGTAAATATCGTCCTTTCGGCTGATGTTAAGCGCGGCGGGATGCGTTATAATAACAATGGCTTATAATATTTACAAAATAAGGGGTGTATGGAAGTGAAAACACGCGTTTTAGGCGCATTGCTTTGCTTTGCGATACTTATCGGGCTTCTGCCCGCGGCGAATGTCGCCGTCCCCGTTTCGGCGGAGGATAACCTTTTTAAGACCGAAAACGTGGAAGTTCCCAAAAACTGGGACTACGTCGAGGTCTCGAACGTCAATGAACTGTTGGCGACCGAGGAATTGCACGGCGGCTGGGATTCGGACTGCAAGTCTTTGTTCGTGCGGCTTACGGCGGATATCAGTGCCTCCGCCGGAAACGTCGGTCAGTATGAAAGAGCGTGCATCGATCTTTCTTACTGGACCAACACGATCATCGACTTTAACGGTCACACTATAAAATGTTATATCAACGCCGAACAGAACGGCGATAACAGAACCTGGTACGGCGTCAATATATATATGGACTACGGTCTTGTCCCGAATCAATACCTGCGATTTGTGGATTCCGTGGGCGGCGGAGGGATCACGCTTAACGCGCGTACCGACGTTGACGGTCCCGCCAACGCGCTCAGGATACAAGGACAATCGATGAAGCGCTACGCGCCGGCAGGGTATCAGGTTTATTATTCCGAAACCCGCCCCACGGTCTATATAGACGGCGGACACTACGGTATGACCACCTACAACAAAAAGTTCTGCGGGGTGCAGGGCGGTCCGCTTAACGATTCCAACGGCTATCCCCGTTGGAGCGATATGTATACCCGTTCGGCGGTCGGACTGTACTATTGCAGCGCGGTCATAAACAACGGGCATTTCTGCGCCGAGTACGACAAGGACGCAAGCGGCGTATCTGCGGATATGGGCAAACGGTTCTTATCCGATTTCGGATATCTGAACTTAGATCATCTTGCGATCAACGGCGGATTGTTCAACGGGTCCTGCTATTCGGTGATGACGTATCAAACATTGTCTAATGATTACGACGGCGTGATATACAAACAAATGATCCCGGTGATCAACGGGGGCGAATTCCACGGCGGTATACAGTTATGCACGACAAGGACTTCGTTTTGGAGGAAACTGCAGGGCTGCTACGACCTTAACCCGAAAATGAAGGATATAAAGGTCAAAGAAGCCCTTTATCCCGGCGCAAAGATGTATATGGACGGCAAGCTGATAGATCCGAACGAAAAAGACCTTGAGGATATCGCGTGGCCGCACTTAATAACCGTCACACCCGGTCCGCATATAATCCAAACAAAGCTTTTAGACGAAAATCTTGCCACGGGCTGCTACACGGGATATCTCGTGCAGTACAACAAAATGCCCGATTCCGCCATGCTGCAGGAGTATATCACCGTGATTCGTTTAGGAGAAGAACAGTCCTATTGGACGGAAGCCAAGGGGTCTGATTATACTTTACAGACAAATCTCGGTGAAAACTATTTGAATTTCTTCGTCCCCGCAAAGGATACGGCGGGCACGCGCAAATACCGCGTCAGAGCGACCTTCGGCGACATAACTATCCTGTCCGATGAATTTGAAGTTTACTGGATGGATTTTTCCGATTTTAAATTCACCGAAGGACCGAACTGGCACGACGGCAACGGCAGCGGCGTCGCGTACGTTGATTTTGACTTCAGTTACCATCACACGATGTGGCATTACGAGCTTTACTGGCTCGTTCACGGCGACTACTGGCAGTCGATCGATGACGCGCCGTATCTTACCCCGCAGAAAAACAACGGTCTTTACCGCTTCTACCTGCCGGAGATCGCCGAAAATGATTCGGACAGTACGACGTACTGCATAATCGTAACGTATATCTTAAACGGTGTTGTATACAAAATTTACTCCGACGAATACACGCTTGCCAAATCCGGTATCGGCGCTCCGATGGATCCGGACGGCGTGGCTCTTGATCCGTCGTCGCTGGTGCTCGGAATCGATGAAAGCGCGACGGTAAAAGTCACCCTGCTCCCGACCACGGCCCCGCACAAGACCGAATTCCACGCGACCTCCTCTGATGAGAAAGTGGCGCGGATCGGCGCGGTCGGTGACGACTGGATAGTGGTCTACGGCTTTAAGGAGGGCAAGGCGGTCATAACCGTCACCGCCGAGGGCGGCGCGTACTCCGAGCTTGAAGTTACCGTCGTCGGCGGATCCGTTCCGTTCATCCCCGGCGACGTAAACGGAAACGGCAAAATAGACGCCGCCGACTACGCCATGTGCAAGCGCGCGGTCCTTAACACCTACGTGCTTTCTCCCGAACAGCTCCTGCGCGCGGATATAAACAACAACGGCAAGGTCGATGCCTCGGAATACGCGATGATAAAGCGGCATTTCTTGAAGACCTACACCATCCCCGGCGCAGAAGGAAAATAATACCCCAAAAACGCAAGCGTTTTCGGGGGCCCCGATTAAACCCCGCGAAACAGAGTTTCGCGGGAACCCCGTTAAGCCCCACGAAACAGAGTTTCGCGGGAACCCCGTTAAACCCCACGAAACAGAGTTTCGCGGGAACCCCGTTAAACCCCACGAAACAGAGTTTCGCGGGAACCCCGTTAAGCCCCATAAAACAAAAACCGCTTTTGCCGCCGGGCTTTGAACACGGAAACTGTAAAAAAGGAGCGTAAGAACGATGAAAAACAGGATCCTGGGCGTATTGCTTTGCCTTGTGATGTTTGCCGGGCTTATTCCGGCGGGCGCCGCCACCGTTACCGTCTTTGCAGAGGAGGAGGCGGATTATTCCGATCCGGAGCACCCCTATATCGCCACGGATTATATGTCGATGCAGAAGATATTCAGCGCCGACAACTCCGACAACCCGAAGACCGTCTATATAAAGCTCGGTTCGAATATTTATTATGAATCGCATTCGACGAGCATTCAGCACGGCGACACGGTAACGCATTTTTTCCCGAATGACCGGCTTGTCACGAACCACACAAGAGTATATCTCGATCTTGCGGGATATACGCTTTCCTATAAAACGGATTTCGCGTACAGTTTTATCTCCGCGGGTTCCGGCAGGATAACCATAAAAGATTCGGGCAGGTACGATCCCGCGACCGGCTTGGCGTATCTGGGCAGAATAGAGTTTTTGCGTACCACCTCGGCGGACGAGACCTGTACCTATGCTCTCAGCGGTCCGATAACCGTCGAATCCGGCACGATAGTGAACAAAACTCATTCAAACGTGCAAAGCCACTGGGCGTATTACGGCTCTCAGCTTTGTATACTGGGCGGCACGCTGGAGGCGGACACCCCTATATATCTTAAAGGCAACACGTCAGGCGGTTTCCCGTATCTTTATATCCTCGGCGGTCAACTCCGCGCAAAGAACTCGCCGGCGATAGAAATACGGTTTTCGGAAGCCGAGCTCAACAAGATCACGCGATTTGCCCAGTGGCCGGATAATTATTACGCCGACACGGTGCTTCCGCAGATCAAAGCGTGCGAGATCGTGAACGCTTCCGGAAAGTCCGAGATAGACGTTTTCAAGATCACTTTCCCGACCGATAAATACGATGAATCCGGCGAGCATATCGTCCTCCCCGACGAAGAACAGGCGGGGGAAATGCTGGATAATATAATCTGTCCGTCTTCGTGGGCGTATATCGACGGCGTGAAGCAGCCATACCAGAACTTGGGCGTTACGCAGTACGTCGATCACGTGATAACCGGGCCGAAGATACATACAAGCTACGTGCTTACGGAAATGGAGTATATTTCGAAGATCGAACTCACGATCCCGCAGCCGAAGCTTGGCGAAAAAGTCACCTATTCCGCGTCCGTTCCCGGCGGCAGGGGCTACGGCGTGTTGAATCAGAACGATTACAAGGTCTGGAAATCCGGCGTTATGTGGGCGCACAACAATACCGCTCTGGAGATCGACGACACGCGCAAATACGGCAAGACCACCTACACGGTCAACATAGCCGTCGGCATTTCCTCCTCCGTCGGCACGACGTTCGATTACGCGGAATACCTTTCCGCCACGGTCAACGGCAAGCCCGCGAGAGTGATAAGGGTATCCGACACATCGCTTATAGTTCAGTACGATTACGATTTCTCGTCGGCTTCGGTAATAAAGAAGATCGAGCTGACTGTTCCGGAGCCGGAGGGCGACAAGCCCATCGACTACGCAGCGACCGTTCCTTCGGGGGCGGCTTACAGCGTAAGCGATTACTCCGACGGCGAAGTCTGGCTGAACGGCGTAAAGTGGGCTAACAGCTGGGGCGGCGGAGATCTGGAAGCGACAAACGCCGGCATATTCGAGTACGGTTTCGCCTATACAGCGCACGTGCGCGTAGAGGTGAACGATACCGATAAAAACAGCTTTGAAGACGTTTCGAAGATCTCCGCGACGATAAACGGCAGAAAGGCGACTGTCGAAAAGCTTTCCGACAGCGTTTATATCGTCTCGCTCGAGACCGAAGTGCCCACGGTCATAAGTTATATAGCGCTCAACGTACCCACTCCTAAAGCCGGCGCGCTTATGGAATACATCGCCTGGGGATCCGAAAACGAAGTGGCGTATGAGGTCGAAGACTATACTCAGGCCGCGTGGGTAAACGGCGTGGCGTGGCTCGATAAGGATATGAACTTTATCGATCCGTCGCTCAACAAAAGATTCGAGATCGGCTATTATTACGTGTTCGTAAGTCTTGTGCCAACCTACACAAGCACCTTTTCTTTCGCCGCTCCGGAAGAAATAACCGCCACCATCAACGGTTACAAAGCGTCTATTCAGAAGTATTCCGACACCAACTACGGCGTATTTTGCCGCATTCCGGTAACCGAAAGCGATCCGGTCATAGATCTGGTCGAGCTCACCGTGCCCGAACCCGCCGCCGGTGCTAAGATAAGCTATGACGTAGTTGTCCCTCAAGGTCTCGGCTACGCTGTCGAAAAGGACTACGGGGGAAACGACATGATCGCATGGTATATTAACTGGACGCTGCTTGACAAATACAGCGGCAATAAATTCGAGCCCGGCTGGACTTACCGAATGAACGTTTTCGTCGAGATCACCGAACCCGGTCACAAGTTTGCGGACGACTGCAAGGCGACGGTGAACGGCAAGGAAGCGAGGTTCGTCAAATTGACCTATAACGGTGCTGTGAGCGGCTATTCCGTCGAATACACCGTCGAGATACCCGACCCGAACGCCAAGGCAAAGACCGTCGTCGACAAAATAGCCGTCGCGGTAGCCGAACCCGTCGCCGGAGCCGCGATGCCCTACACCGTCGGTCTGACCGGCGAGGGTTACGAGACGAATAATTTCAATACCTCCAAATATGCCAACGGCGTCGCGTGGGCGGAAGAAGAGAGCAGTTATTTCTTGAATTGGAGCGATTCTCCTAAATTCGAAGCCGGAAAGAGCTATATCCTTCGCGTTTACGTGAGGCTTTCGGATACCGAGGAGTATATATTCGCTGACGAGGATAAGATTACCGCTACGGTCAACGGCAAGCCCGCGGAAGCCGTAAGGGAGGGGCTGAACGCCTATATCGTAAAATATACGTTCACCGTTCCGGAAGGCGGCGCGGCGCAGGATTTCATCCCCGGCGACGTAAACGGCAACGGCAAGATCGATTCCGCCGACTACGCTATGTGCAAGCGCGCGTTCCTGAAGACCTACGAGCTTTCCGCCGAGCAGCTCCTTCGCGCGGACATAAACAAGAACGGCAAGGTGGATTCCTCCGAATACGCGATGATAAAACGGCATTTCCTTAAAACATATACCATCCCCGGAGCAGAAGGCAAATAAAAGATTCGCTTTCCGCAAAAACGGATTTAATTGAATAACATCGGAAGAAAACGCCCTTCGGGGCGTTTTCAACCGCAACTCTTCACTCTTCACTCTTCACTCTTCACTTTTCACTATTCACTGAACGAAAACGTCCTTCCGGGCGTTTTCTTTCATTTTATTCCGTTTCTTATTGAAAATGCCGTTTTGTTGTGATACAATAAACCGGAATGGGGAAGTATTATGGCTGACATACTCGATCTGCGGCAGATAAAAATAAACTCCGGCGAATGCGCGCCGCTTTACTATGCGCGAATGGAGCGCGCCGAAGCGGGCGGCAACACGCACTGCTTCCTTTGCCGCGCCGCGTTAGGGAACGGCGAACGCGAGCTTAAAACCGCCTACCGCAAGACCGGCGGGGAAGAGATATGGCTGTGCGGAAAGTGTTTTGCGGATTTCCGGGAAACGCTTTCGATGACCGAGAAAAACCAGAACGGGGCTGAGAACATATGAAACTTACCTTTATAGGCACTTCGCACGGGGTGCCGGAGGCGGAGCACCGTTGCTCCTGCACGATGATAGAGACCTGCGGCAGGATATATTTCGTGGATATGGGCACGCAGGCGATAGAGGACCTGCGCCGCCGCGACATCCCGCCGGAGGACGTGAAAGGGATATTCGTCACGCATATGCACGGCGACCACGTGAACGGGCTTTTATCTTTTGTCGATATCTGCAACTGGTATTTCACTTCTGCCGATCCGAAGATATTTTTGCCCACCGCGGAGGGGATAGAAGCGCTTAAGGGCTGGATAAACGCCCTGGAAAAGCGCCCCTGGCGGGGGATAGAGATAAATCTCGCGCACGAAGGCGTCGTTTACGACGACGGGTTTTTTAAGATCACCGCGGAGCAAACGAAGCACACGCGCGCTTCGTTCGCCTATTTCGCCGAGGCGGAGGGAAAAATAGCGCTGTTCACCGGAGATCTGCGCGGCGTGAACGAGGATTACCCCAAAGGCGCGTTCGGCAGGACGCTGGACGCCGTGATCTGCGAATCGGCGCATATCGACCCGCGCGATTACGCGGCGGTTTTTGAAAAAAGCAATATAAAGCGCGTGTTTATAAATCACTGCCAGCCGCGCAAGATGCCGCTTGTGCCGGAGCTTGCGAAGACCTGCGATAAATTCCCGGTGCGGTTCGCCACAGACGGGATGGAGGTAAAATTATGAGCGACGAAAAGCAAAACGGCAAAAAAGAGCTGTAGCGCGCGGCGAAATTCACTTTGTTTTCGATAAGCGCGGGTATAATACCAATAGCGTCGTTCACGCTGCTTAACGAGATACTGCATTGGCCCTACTGGATATCCTACGGCATCGCGCTGGTGCTTTCGGTGCTGTGGAACTTTACCTTGAACCGCAAAATCACTTTCAGATCCGCGGCGAACGTCCCTGCGGCAATTTAAGGTGCTGGCGTACTACGCGGTGTTCACGCCGCTGTCGCTTCAGCTCGAATATCTGCTTGCCGATAAACACGGCTGGAACGAATACCTCGTTACCGCCATAAATATGTTGATCAACTTCGTTACCGAATTCCTGTACCGGCGCTATTTCGTTTTCGGTAAAAGCATCGACACAAACAAAAAGGAGAAAAAAGAAGAATGAAGATCGGAACGGTGATACACGGCTTCCGCGTTACGAATATCCGCCGCCTTGCGGAGCTGAGCGCGGATTTTTACGAAATGACTCACGATAAAAGCGGCGCCCGGCTCGCCTGGCTCGACAGGGCAGACGTAAACAAGACCTTCTGCATCGCGTTCAAGACGATCCCGGAGGATTCCACCGGCGTGTTCCATATACTGGAGCATTCGGTGCTGGGCGGTTCGGAAAAATACCCGGTCAAAGAACCGTTCGTGGAGCTTCTGAAAAGCTCGGTGCAGACCTTTCTGAACGCGTTGACCTACCCGGACAAAACCGTTTATCCGGTGAGCAGCCGCAACGACAAGGATTTTCTTAACCTCGTCGGCATCTACCTCGACGGCGTGTTCCGCCCCTCTATCTATACCAAGCCGGAGATATTCCGGCAGGAGGGCTGGAGATACGAGTTCGGCGAGGACGGCAAGGCGATCTATCAGGGCGTGGTGTTCAACGAGATGAAGGGCGCCTACGCTTCGCCCGATTCGGTGCTGGAGCACGAAACGGCGAAGCTTCTGTTCCCGGACAACTGCTATAGCTGTGAATCCGGCGGACATCCGGAGCATATCCCGGACCTTACCTACGAGCAGTTCATCGCGATGCACCGCAAATATTACCACCCCTCCAATTCGCTGATCTCGCTTTGCGGAAGCGTCGATCCGGAGCCGGTGCTGGGGCTTATCGATTCCTATCTGGCGAACTACGACGCGGTCAAGACCGATTTCGATATCCCTTACCAGGGCGCGAAGGAATACGCCGAAAACGAAGTGGAATACGAGATCGGTGAGGACGAGCCCGCGGAGGCGAAGACGATAGTTTCCGGCTCCTCGGTGTTCTGCCGCTTCGACGATCAGGAAAAGATAATCGCCGCCTGCGTGCTGGCGGATTACCTCGCCGGGGACAACGATTCGCCGCTTAAACGCGCCGTGCTTGAAAACGGTCTGGGTGAGGACCTGCGCGTTCACGTGGACGACGGCATACTGCAGCCCTGTTTTTCCTGGCAGGTCTGGAACACCGATAAAGACAAGCTCGACAGAATAAAAGAGACCGTGCGCGGCACGGTGAAAGCGATCTGCGATAACGGGCTGGACAGGGAATTCCTAAAAGCGAGCTTCAACCGCTTCGCCTTCCGCCTGCGTGATAAAGAGGGTTCCGGCGCGCCGCGCAGTCTTGTCGAGGCGATAACCATGCTCGACACCTGGCTCTACGGCGGCGATCCGGCACTCGCGCTGTGCGTGGAGGATTCGCTCGCCTCGCTCGAAGCCAAGCTCGAAAGCGGATATTTCGAAAAACTGCTTTCCGATATTTTCTTCGGCTCGCCAAACCGCGCGCTCGTTGTCCTTACGCCTTCGCAGACTCTCGGCGGGGAAAAGCGCCGGAAGGAAGCCGCCCGCGTCGCGGCGGAGCAGGCTTCGTGGAGCGCGGAAAAAACGGCGGAATTAAAAGAACAGCAGCGCGTGCTTACCGAATGGCAGAAGGCGCCGGACACCGAGGAAGCGCTTGCGACGATACCGCTTTTGAAGATAAGCGACCTCGACGAAAAGCCCGGAAAGGTCGAATCCGCCGAAAAAACCGTCGCAGGAGTCCCGCTTCTGCGCACCGAGACCGGGAGCGCGCTCGCCTACCTCAGCTTCTATTTCAACGCTTCGGACGTTCCCACGGAAGACCTGCCGAAGCTTGCGCTGCTGGGACAGGTGCTCGGCAAGCTCGCCACGAGGGAGCACGACAGCGCGCGGCTGCAGATGTTGGTAAAACAGAACGTCGGCAAGCTTAAATTCGCGCCGGACGTTTTCGCGGGGGACGGTCCCTCGCGGTGCCGGGTGTTCCTCTGCGCGGACGCGGCTTGCCTTTCGAACAAAGTGCCGCGCGCGGAGGAGCTGATCTCCGAAATATTGCTTTCCACGGTCTTCACCGATAAAAAACAGCTTCGCGACCTTATAAAGCAGTTCGCGCTGAGCGCGCAGATGGCGCTTTCTTCCCGCGGGAACCGCTTTGCCGTTACCCGCGCGCTGTCCTATTCCGTTTCCGCCGGCGCGGCAAGCGAAATGGTCTCCGGCTTCTCCTATGCGGAATGGCTTAAAAAGCAAAGCGCCGCTTCCGACGAAGAGCTTGAAGAGCTCGGAGCCGGGCTCGCCTCGCTCACGAAGAAGCTGTTCTGCGCCGAAAGACTGTTTGCAAGCGTTTCCGAAACGGTAGGCGACGAACAGGCCGCGCAGTTCATAAAAACGCTGCCGCACGGGGACGCGGGCAAAGAATTCGCGGAACACAAGCCGTTCAATTCAAACGGAGACGGAATAATCATTCCCGCCGCCGTCGGATTCGCAGCGAAATGCACCAATATGTTCCTGCACGGCAGGGAATTCAACGGCAGCATATTCGCGCTGGCGAACATTCTCAACTACAGCTATCTGTGGAACGAGATACGCGTTCAGGGCGGCGCCTACGGCTGCGGCTTCTACGGTCGCACCGGCGGCGATCTGGTCTGCTATTCCTACCGCGATCCTCAGCCCGGGCGCTCGCTCGGGATATTCGACGGCGCGGCGGATTTCATCCGTTCCTACTGCGCCGAAAACCCGGATATCACAAAGCATATACTCGGCTCGGTAAGCGATCTCGATCCGCTGCTCAACGCCGAGGATAAAATGGACGTTGCCGAATCGATGCGTATCAGAGGAACGACCTACGACGATATGTGCCGTTACTACACCCAGCTCATCAGCGCCGACGGGAACGGGCTTATCGCGCTGTGCGATATGCTCGAAGATATCGCGCGGGACGACAAATACGCCGTCGTCGCCGGCCCGGCGCAGATCGACGCCTGCGGCGATAAGATAACGAAAAAGCTTTCGCTGTAAACGCGCAAAACAAATAGAAAAACGGCTCCGTACTTTTCGGTACGGGGCCGTTTTCGGTTCAGTTATCTATCTTCCAGTCGATTTCAGGTTCGCCGACGGAGCGCAGGAATTCGTTGCAGAGCGAAAAATGCCGGCAGCCGAAGAATCCGTTGTAAACCGAAAGCGGGCTCGGATGCGCCGCCTCCAGCACGCGGTGGCGCGGTTCGGTGATAAGCCGCTTTTTCTCCCGCGCGTAGCGCCCCCACAGTATAAAGCACGCCGGCTCCTCGCGCCGGTTCAGAAGCTCTATCGCCCGGTCGGTGAAAATCTCCCAGCCGTGCCCGGCGTGGCTGCCCGCCGCGCCCTCGCGCACGGTAAGCACGCTGTTCAGCAGCATCACTCCGTTTTTCGCCCACTGCGTAAGCTCGCCGTGGTTGGGCGGGATAATGCCGGTGTCGCTTTGCAGCTCCTTGAATATGTTTTGAAGCGAAGGCGGCACGGGAACGCCTTTTTTAACCGAAAAGCACAGCCCGTGCGCCTGCCCGAAGCCGTGGTACGGATCCTGCCCTATGATCACGGCGCGGACCTTGTCGTAGGGCGTGTACCTGAACGCGTTGAAAATGTCGTTCATATCCGGGAATATCCGCACCCCGGAGCGCAGGTATTCGTCCGCAAGGAATTTACGCAGCGCTTTGTAATAGTCCTTTTCCGCCTCCGGCGCCATAAGAGCGTCCCAGGAATTGTCAAAACGGAACATTGTTTGCCACCCCCCGTGTTCCATTATACCTATCCGGAAGAAAAAATCAATAAAAATCAAAATCATTCGTTGACAAATCGCTTTTTAAGTATTAAAATACAATATATTCTTCTTTATAAAGAGAGGTGGAACACACATGGATACCGGACGAAGTAGCGGCAAGCCCAAAAGTATTTGCGCGGACGGGGCGTGTGTGTTTTTTATCGCTCTTTCCGCGTGATATAACGGGCGCCGTGCTTCTTCTTGCCGCCGCCGGGCGGCGCTGAATATTTGAAAAAGGAGAAACGGCTGTGGAAGAAAACAAAGAAAAAGAATCCGAAGAACTGCTTGAAACTTCGACCGAAAATCCGCCCGAACCGGATTTGCCCGGTCAGGACGAAGACGAAGACGAGGAAGAAGAGCTGATCGACGTCGACGATATCAACGACGTAAACGATATCGACGATATCGAGGAGATCAATGAAAAACTCGCCGACCAGATACCGGATCTTGTCGCCGCGCGCGATTTTCAGAAGGTAAAGGAACTCCTGCGCGAGCTGGAGCCCGCGGATATCGCGATAGTTCTGGAAGATATCCCCGCGGACCTTATGCCGGTGCTGTTCCGCCTGCTGCCCAAAGAGCTGGCGGCGGAATGCTTTACCGAAATGTCGGCGGACGAGCAGGAAATGCTTATAAAAAGCTTTTCCGATAACGAACTGAAATTCATACTCGACGAGCTGTATATCGACGATACCGTCGACATCATCGAGGAAATGCCCGCGAACGTAGTAAAGCGTATACTCGCCAACTGCGACAGTTTGTCGCGTTCGCAGATCAACCAGATACTGAAATACCCGAAGGATTCCGCCGGAAGCATTATGACGGTGGAATACGTCCGCCTGGAAAAGAATATGAGCGTCGCGGACGCGTTCACACGGATCCGCCGCACCGGGACGGAAAAGGAAACCATCTATACCTGCTACGTTACCGAATCGGATAAAACGCTCGTCGGCGTCGTATCGGCGATGGACCTTATGCTGAACGACACGGACAAGCTTATTTCCGAAATAATGGATACCAACGTGATCTGCGTCACCACCGACGAGGACAAGGAAGCCGTCGCCGCCACGATGAGCAAATACGACTTCCTGGCGATCCCGGTGGTCGACGCCGACAACAGACTTGTCGGTATCGTCACCGTCGACGACGCAATCGACGTCATCCAGGACGAGGCGACCGAGGACATTACCAAAATGGCGGCTATCACGCCGAACGACAAGCCGTATTTCAAGGTGGGGGTGTTCTCCACCTGGCTCGCTCGCATACCGTGGCTGCTGCTGTTAATGCTTTCCGCCACCTTCACCGGGGCGATAATCTCGCACTACGAGGAATCGTTGAGCAAGGTCATAATCCTCACCTCGTTCATACCCATGCTTATGGACACCGCCGGGAACGCCGGCGGGCAGGCGTCGGTAACTATCATCCGCGCCATATCCCTGGGCGAAGTCGAACCGCGCGATTTCCTGCGGGTGCTCTGGAAGGAATTCCGGGTTTCGTTCCTCTGCGGCGTCACGCTTGCCGCCGTGGGGTTCGGCAAGGCGGTGCTGTTCGACGGCGCGAGCGTTATCGTGGCGCTCACCGTCTGCCTCACGCTGGCGACGACCGTCGTCGTGGCGAAGGCGGTCGGCTGCTGTATGCCGCTGCTCATAAAGCGGCTCGGGTTCGACCCGGCGGTGGTCGCAAGCCCGTTCATAACCACCATCGTCGACGCGATCTCGCTTATCGTATATTTCGCGATAGCTACCGCGGTCATCCCGCAATTGGCATAGTAACAGATCAAAAAGGCCGGACTGTTTTGCTCGGCCTTTGTTTTAAGGAGTAAACAATGGCTGTGATCTACGATCCGCAAACAAAACAATATTCGCTCCACACCGCGAACACCAGCTATATCTTTCAGGAGCGCGAAGGGTTCCTCGTCCACCTCTATTGGGGCAGACGCACGGAGGGCGACTGCGCCTATATGTTCCGCGAGCAGGGAAGGGCCGCCTTCTCGCCCCGTATGGAGCGCTGCGAGGGGTTCATACTCGACGATATCCCGCTTGAATACCCCTGCTGGGGCAGGGCGGATATGCGTACTCCCGCGCTGGAAATAACGAATCCGGACGGCTCCGTTATAATCGATCCGCGCGTCGCCGGGCACCGCGTTATAAAGGGCAAGCCCGGCATAAAGGGGCTGCCCGCCGTCTACGCCGAAAACGGTTCGGAATGCGAAACGCTGGAGATAACCCTGCGCGACGAAGTAAGCGATATCACGGTAAAGCTGTATTACTGCGTGTTTGCCGAAAGGGATATAATCACCCGCTACGCCTCCGTTACGAACGGAAACTCCGAACCGGTGTTTATCGACAGGGCGGCTTCCGCCTCGGTGGACTTCGACCGCATAAATTACGACGTCATTTCCAACTTCGGCACCCATTGCCGCGAAAGGAATATCGAGCGCGCGCCTCTTAAACACGGCGCTTTCGTAATGTCCTCCCGCCGCGGCGCCAGCTCGCACGTTCACAACCCGTTTTTAATACTCACTTCGCCCCGCGCGGACGAAACGAGCGGCGACGCTTTCGGCTTCGTGCTGGTCTATTCCGGCTCCTTCACCGCGGAGATCGCCGCGAACCAGTTCGACACGGCGCGCGCCGTTATAGGGCTGAACCCCGATTCCTTCCGCTGGAAGCTGCTCCCCGGCGAGACTTTCACCACTCCGGAATGCGTGCTTTCCTATTCAGGCGAGGGGCTGGACAGGCTTTCGAACAACTTCTCCTCGCTCTTCCGCGAACGGCTCTGCCGCGGCAGATACCGCGATATAAGGCGCCCCGTCCTGCTTAACAGTTGGGAAGCGTGCTATTTCGGCTTCGACGCGGACCGGCTTATGCAGATCGGCGATTCCTGCGCCGACCTCGGCATAGAGCTTATGGTCATCGACGACGGCTGGTTCGGCAAGCGCGATAACGACCGCTGCTCGCTCGGCGACTGGTTCGTGAACGAAAAAAAGCTCCCCGGCGGGATAAAGCGCATTTCCGACCACCTCGCCTCCCGCGGGGTGAAGCTCGGCATCTGGTTCGAGCCGGAAATGATCTCCCCGGATTCCGAATTATACGCGAAGCACCCCGATTGGTGCTTGCATTATGTAAACCGCCCGCGCTCCGAAGGCAGATATCAGCTTATACTCGACCTTACTCGGCAGGACGTTTGCGATTATATTTATGATTCCGTTGCGAAGATCCTGCGCGAAGGCGGAATAGATTATGTAAAGTGGGATTTCAACCGCAATATGTCCGAGGCGGGCTCGCCCTCGCTCCCGGCGGACCGGCAGAGGGAAGTCGATTTCCGCTATTATCTCGGCTTGTATTCGGTGCTCGAACGGTTGAACCGGGACTTTCCGGACGTGCTGTTCGAATCCTGCTCCGGCGGCGGCGGCAGGTTCGACGCGGGCATGCTCTATTATATGCCGCAGGTCTGGACCAGCGACGATTCCGACGCTATCGAACGGCTTAAAATACAGTACGGCACCTCGCTCGTTTACCCGATGTCCGCGATGAGCGCGCACGTTTCGGCTTCGCCCAACCACCAGACGGGGCACGTTACGCCGTTCGACACCCGCTTCACCGTGGCGCTCACCGGCTCGTTCGGCTACGAGCTCGATCCCACTCAGCTTTCCGAAGAGGACAGGGAAAAGGTCCGTTCCACCGCGGCGTTTTACAAGCGGTACGGCGACCTGTTCGCCCGCGGCGACTACCACCGCCTGCGCGACCCGCACACGGAGAACTGCTCCGCGTGGTGCTTCGTTTCAAAGGATAGATCGCTCTGCGTCGCGGGGTACGTGCTCACCCACGTCCGGCTCTACGGCAATAACGAGCGCGTCGCCCTGCGCGGGCTCGACCCGGAGGCGACTTACAGGGAAACGTCCACCGGCGCCCGTTACCGCGGCGACCAGTTGATGAACTTCGGGCTCCACGCGCCGACCACGCTCGAATACCACAGCATCCTTTGGGTGCTCGAAAGGGAAGAATAAACGTTTTTTGCATAACGAAAACAGACGGGCAAAACCCGTCTGTTTTTGCGTTTACGCGGTTTTATGCGTTTCAGAACCGTGCCTTTATCCTGCGCGGGATCAACACAACGACTCCGCAAGCGGATATCAGCGCGATAAGCACGAGGATAAGGGTTTCCGAACCGTCGCCGGTCTGCGGATGCCCGGTCGCGGGGATAACTTCGGTCTCGGTCGCGCCGCAGCGTGCGCAGGTGTGCGTTTTTTCGCCGTTTTCGGTCGCGGTGGGCGTTTTTGTTTCGGTCCATTCGCCGAAATCGTGCCCAAGCGGTTCGGTCTTCTTCGTCTCGCGGCTTAACTCCTCGCCGCAGACGGTGCAGTAAACAACCTCGTCATAGGAGCCCTCGGTCTCGCATCCGGGATCGTTCACGTTTTCTCTCACCGCTTCGCCGGGAACGTGCTCGTCGCAGGTATAGAAATCTTCGACAAGCTCGCCGAGCCGCGCTATGTCGTAAAAGCCGCTGTAGTCCACCGCGCCGCTTTCGTCCTTTGCGGTAAGATCGCAGTCGACGGGCGCGCCGAGGTCGACGTCCGCGCCGCTTTCAACTACGAACTTGGTGCAGCCGGACATGAAAATGTAGTGAGAATCGGAAAGATAGTACCTTGCTATCGAGCAGGCGCCGCCGCCGCTTACTTCGCCGAACACGGCGATGCCGTATTCCTTGGCGTGGACAGGAAGCAGGTTCCCGCACGAGAAGGAGTATCTGGAGGTAAGTACCGCGAAATTGAAATCGTAGTCGGCTTCCTTATCCTTATCGTCTATCGTGCCGTCGAGGTTAAGGTCGAACTTGAATCTGGCTTCTTTTACGTTTCCGGTCGCCGTATTAAGAGATCGCGAAGCGTATATGCCGGAGCCGAGTTTTTCCACGGTCATCGAATACATCATATAATACAGCGTTGCGGACAATCCGCCGCCGTTGCACGAAAGGTCAATAATAAAGTTCTTTACCCCGTTTTCCGCGGCGTATTCCAAAGCCGCCCTGTACTCCGGGACGGTTTCGGGCTTGAACGAATCGAATACGAATACCGCGGTGTCGCCCTCGACAAGCAGATATACAAGTCCGTCTTCCCACGAAAGCGCGGGTTCGTATTCGGAATACTTTTCTTTGCGGGTATTGATTATAGTGTTCCTGCCGGTCCCCGAAGAGGAAACCTCCATAACGCTCTGCTTCGCGGCGGTGTATAACACGTCGTTGCTGTTTTGAAAGCGATCCAGGAATGCGACCGCAAACGCGGAATCCTTATACTGCGCGACCTCGGCCAGCTGATCCATATAGAAAGACGTGTGCCCGCCGTCGTTGAAATAGGTCGCCAGCAAGCAAAGCGCCGCCATATAATCGCAAACGTCGGTCGATTTAAGCTTTTCTTTCGCAAGCTTCGTTTTTTCGTCGTATTCCTCCAGCGCGGCTTCAAAGCCCTTTTCGGCAACGTCTTTCGCTATCTCCGCGTTGGTGGGCTTGCCGTAGAAGCGGTCCATCATAAAGCAGATGTTCGCGTAGGTGAACTCCGCCTCCTCCTCGCTGCGTTCAAGCGCGGCGTAGACCGGGCTTTTGTCGAAATATCCGTCTTTGGTCATATCGTCCATCGAGTGGACGTAGTAGATCTTATCGCCGACGTATTCCGCGTCGTTGTAGTTGTGCGAGAATATCACGCAGATGGTAACAAGCGGCATATACGCCTTGCCGTTGTATTCGATAATATCTATCCCGTACTTCCCGAGGTCGAGCGTAAGCCCTTTGAATTCACCTATATATTCGGCGGAATCCGAATCGACAAAATCCACATTTAAGGAAGAGCCCTCTTTGTTCTGCTCGCAGCCCGGGAAAGCTTCGAAATCCGCGAACGAAACGATATCGTTTTCAACGTCTATCTCCATCGTGCCGGAAGGCGCCGCAACGGAAAAAGTGCCGTCTTCCTTCCTGCTCTGCGAAAATTCGCCCGTATAGATGGTGGAAAGGTAATCCACCGGGTCTATATACGGCGCGTTGGGCAGCCCGGGCAAAAAGACGCATCCGGTGGTTTTTTGGTTGTCGAGCGAAAACACAAACGTGGCGATCTCCCTGAATTCCGGCTCCGTTCCTTCGGCGGCGGCGGCAAAGCCGAACGCGCCGAACAGCAGCAGACAGGCCAGAAGGACGCTTATTGCGGAAAATGCTTTTTTCATAATGGCGTCTCCGTTTCTTTTTTATATAATGTTATTTGGTTCCTTTTGTATGCTCCACGAATTCGTCGACCGTGTAAGTGTATTCCACCTTCGCCTT
>JAEEGL012435486.1_pt1 | contig 17579 bp, 18 predicted proteins | sample 9134231 | NCBI WGS metagenome assembly JAEEGL01 (sample SAMN16246548, study PRJNA631951) | gut metagenome | biome: gut microbiome; feature: rumen; material: fiber-attached | host: Bos | place: Iran: Karaj | collected 2018-10 | reverse complement strand
ATATTCCTCATCGGTCAGGCGGGCCGGCTTGTTCAGGATGCTGTCCGGAATTCCGATTTTGCCGATATCGTGCATCTGGGCTGTCCATTCAATATCCTGGCACTGCTTTTTATCCAGTCCGTATGCCTCCGCGATCTGACGGGAATAAATAGCCACGCGCCGGCTGTGGTCGCTGGTTCGCTGGTCCTTGGCGTCGACAGTGCGGGCGATGGCGATCACCGTCTGTTTGCCCATCTCAACCTGCCGGTTGGCTGTTTCCAGCTGCTGTTCAATCCTGCGCTCATGGCGGCTTACAAGCAGCCAGGAAAGCCATCCGACTGACAGAAGCGGAATCGAAAGCAGGTATACAATAAACCACCTGCTGTCATATATTGCCCGTTCCTTCGTGAAATAATACCTGCGCTCATTCACCAGTTTCATGTTGTTGTCAAACACCGCCAGCCTGAAAGTATAGTCCTTCGCCGGCAGGTTCATATAGGTGATCGTGCCCAGGGCGTTCTGGGCCACAATGGTCCAGTCCGTGTCAAAGCCCTCCAGCATATAGCCCACGTTCGGGTCCTGGATCGTGTAGTTGATCACTTCAGGAAGAATCTCCAGCCGCGTGGCGCCCCTGGGGATTTTCTGGACTATGCTGCGGTCCACCTGGCGGCTTTTGCCGTCAATCCGGATTGTGGGCACGCTCATACGGTAAGCGCTGGCGCCGGAAGAGAATGTTTCCGTATTGATCACAAACACGCCTGTGTCACACGCCAGGTACAGGTCTCCGGTATTGTCATCAAACCAGGTCCAGGAGTTGGCGGTCAGGCTGCTGTTCAGTCCCCTTCGGGAATCCAGCAGGTCATAGGAGATGTTCTCCGCGCCGCTGAGCAGTTCGTCCCGGTCCACGGTGTAGATCCCGGCGCTGGACAGGACAAACAGGTTGTCAAGGCCCTTGATCCAGATATCATAGTTGTTGAAATACGGGAAATTGTCCAGCGTACGGATCGTCCGGTTAATATCCATGTAGCAAAGCCCGTTGCTGGTAACCACAAAGACGCCGCCGGTTTTCGGATCCCGCACCGTCCGCAGGATCACTTCGCTGCTCAGCCCGTCAGCCCGGGTCAGCATCTGTTCCACTTCCCCGTCCGCAATCACCGCCAGGCCGTTCCCGTCCGTTCCGGCCAGGATGGTCCCGTCCTTCAGCTCGGTGATCGTCAGCACCATACTGCTGATTTTTCCCTCCGTGTAGGTTATCGACCGTTCCACCTGATGGTTCCGGATAAAACTCAGTCCCGTATCCCCCGCGGCAAGGACCGTTCCGTCCCGCAATTGCGAAACCACCCGGGCCCGGTTCCCGAAAGCGCCGTTATCCCGGTTGTACACGTACTCCGTGCCGTCCGCGCAGATTTCCACCAGTCCGCTTCCATAGGTGCACACCCACAGTGCGCCTGCCTCATCCACCATCATACAGCGGATTCGGGTGTTGCTGAACCGTTCCGTCACCTTGTCTCGGATGGGATGCATCCCCTTCAGGTCCACCGCGTCCATGCCCTTGTCCGTTCCGATGTAATAGGCGTTGTTCCAGCACACCACCGTGTTGACCACCTGTTTTTCCATCCCGGCAGTGGTATAAATATCCCGGAAATCGGAAGGCGCGAGCCGCAGCAGGCCCAGCCGGGAAGAAGTGAACCACAGGTTGCCCTGGTAGTCCATCAGCATATTGTCAATGGAATTGTTGAATTCGTTGGTGTTGATCCGTTCATATTCACCGGCCGGGCTGATAAACGCAATTCCGTTGTCCGCGCAGATAAACATGCCGCCGCAGTCCAGCAGGTACATATTCTTGATGCTTGTCAGCCCCGCGTATTCGCTCACGCTCACCGTTTCAAACCAGCCCCGGCTCACGTCAAAACGGTAGATCTCGTTGCCTGACGTGGCCGCCAACAGGTATCCGTCATTGTCAAAAACGCAGCTCCGGAAAACCGTCTGCCGCTCAGGCAGCTGGCGTGAGGAAACAATCTGCCCTTCCTGCATCAGGAACAGAGTGCCGTCGTTGGTCACCGCCGCCGCGTTTCCCCGGTTGTCTGCCGCCAGGTCTTCCGTATAGGCGACTTCCGAAAGCGTATTCAGTTTTTTCAGGCCGCTGTTCAGCGTCAGGATCTGCATGCTTCCGGTTGTGCCGATGTAGTAATACCCGTCCGAACTCCTGACGATATCCTTGACGGCGTTGGTCGGCAGGCCCATGCTCTGGTCGATAACGTTGACCACCTGCCCGTTGATCACAATGGACAGGCCGTTGTCGTTCGTGCCGATCCACAGCCGTCCTTCCTCGTCCACATAAAGGCAGTTGACGTTCCGCACGGAATCAAAATTGTCCATCCAGCGGAATTCTCTGCCGTTATAGCGGTACAGGCCGGCATAGGTGCCGATCCACATAATGCCGTCCCCGGTCATGGCAATATCGTTGGCTTCGCCGCAGGGCAGGCCGTTGGTGCTGGAATAGATGGTCTGCACATAGTCATTGTAGTTGACTTCAGTATATTCTGTTGCTTCTTCCGCCCGGGCATCCGCTGCCATGACCGCGCCGGAAAGGCCAAGGCCTGCCGCCAGCAGGAGCGCGGTGGCACGCGCTGCGGCGGAGGTTCCATTCTTTTCCGGCGGATCTGCTTTGCTGTTCCGGCCGGATATTTTTACCCGGATCAGTTTGACCATCCTGATAAACAGATACAGGATAATCATGATGAGTACCTTGTCAGGAACCTCAACATACAGCTCACCGATAAACAGGCTGATCCACACAGGCACTCCGGCCTCTCCCAGGAACGCGATCACCGCGTTGCTCCAGGTGTTTCCGGTATCGCCGTTTTTCAGGATCAGGTTGATAGGATACGAGGCCGCGGCCACAATCACAGCCATCACCGCGCCGGTGGTAATGACGTCCAGCAGTGTTTCCAGCTTCTTCATCCGGGAAGCGTAACCGACAATGACCGCGATCAGGATACTGATCAGGGAGTAATACCAGGGAAGGCGGTACAGTGCGTGTACCAGCAGGTTGGATGTGGCGCCGACCACCGCGCCGCACCAGGGGCCCATGACCCAGGCCGCCAGCACCGTCCCGATTGAGTCGAGCCATACAGGCCAGTTCAGCCCGGATATAATCCGGTTCCCGGCCCAGTTCAGAAAAAGGCACACCAGAATCTGCAGGCTGAACACAGCTATGAAGGTTTTTTTGTTCTTCATTCGCATTCCCCCCCTCAGATACTGCCGCACCCGGTCACATTCCCAGTTCAGCTGCCCGTTCCTGCGCCTCGTCAAACCATTTCATATAGGTTCCGTCCGCCAGGACTTCCTCAATCACGCCGTTCACGAAGTAAATCAGCTGGGTTTCTCCTTTTTTGGCGGCAATCCTGTCCCCCCGGTACTGTTCCTCCAGGTCAAAACATACGTTCTCCGCCAGGGCCAGTCCCGCTTCCGGATTGTTCCTGATATAATTCTCGGCGGTCTCCATGTCCACAACGCCGGCGTCCGCCTTTCCCTTCTCCACCGCGTCATATACAGTCTGGATAGAAGACACCCGGCGGAATTCACGGTAATAAGCCACTTGCTGCGCCGCCAGCGCCTCCTGCAGGGAACAGCTCTGGGCAATCAGAGTCTTGTCCCACAGGTCCGCCGGATCAGTAAACAAATCCTTTTCCGCTTCCCGGACAATCAGCACGGTACTCGCGGTGCTGTCTGAATAATAGTATCCCCTGGACAGCGTGAAACCGTTCGCCCTGGACGGGGTAAACGCGATGGCGGAAATGGTAAGGTCTGCCTGGTCTTCCGTCAGGGCCGGCAGCACGTCGGAAAACTCCATGGGGATAATCTCCAGTTCCACGCCCATCCGTTCCGCGATCAGCCGGGCCAGTTCCATATCGGCACCGGCATACTGCGCCTGGCCGGTCCTGTCCGGATCAATGAATTCCTGCGGCGGAAAATACGGTTCAGTAGCCACCCGGAGTACGCCGCTGCGCCGGATCCTGTCCAGCACGCCGTCCGCGTTTTCCGGGATGCCGTGCCTCACGTCCATGGATCCGTCAACATAGTTCCATTGGTTTTCCACATAGTTTTCTTCCGCGGCGCCTGTCCCGGAAAAAACGCAGCAGGATAAGACGATCGCTGCCGCCAGGATCGCCGCTCTGCGTAGTTGTGTTCTGGCCATTCGTCTCTCTCCTCTGCCGGCGGGGCCGGCCTGCCGCGGAAACAAAACAGAAAGCAGAAAACAGAAAACAATTTGCGGAAAGTGCTTTGCAAAAAAAGAAAAAGGAATATCTGCCCTGATTATAGCAGGTATTCCTTTGGTTGACTATGGTTTTTCCAAAATTGGTTACATTTTTATTGTACTTTTTTATTCTACAGTTACATCACCGCTGACACTCTTCGCGCGGATCTGGACCGCCGCGTTGTAACCGGCGTCAGAAACCCGGGAGCAGCAGTCGCCGCTGACAGTGGAGCATTCCGCGTGGACATTGCTCAGGCCGTCCGGCAGGTCAATCTCCACATCACCGCTGGTGCTCTTGGCGGTAATCCGCTTCAGGGATGTGTTTTCCACGGTCAGGGTCACGTCACCGCTGATGGAGGAAGCGGTCAGTTCCAGCACGGAGCCGGTGAATTCCACGTCGCCGCTGGTACTCTTCAGCTCCAGGCCCTCAAACACGCCGTCCACAGTCACGCTGCCGCTCATGCTGCCGGCTTCACCTTCCAGTGCGGAACCGTGGACCTCCGCGTCGCCGCTGACTGTGCTGACAATCAGTTTCTCCGCGGTTTTCTCGACAGCCGGCTGCAGCGTTACGTCGCCGCTCGTGGAGCGGGCAGTCATCTTCCTGGCCATGGCACAGCTGCATTCAATATCGCCGCTGCGGCTGTTCAGTTCAATCTCCTTCATCTGGCCGTCCGGCACCTCAATGATAATCGGTGCGCCGCCCTGGAAGGTAGTCGCCACGCTGCGGATCGCCTTGCCCACCATATTCAGGATGCCGGAGATGCTGATTTCCTCTCCTTCGGGGAATTCAAAGCTGTGTCCGGCTTTCTCCATTTTCTTCGCGCCGGTGATACGCACGCGGCTTCCGTTCTGTTCCGCGGTCAGTCCTTCCGGATCATCGCAGTAAATATGCACGGCGCCGTCGGCGGAAGGATTCACCTCAATATCCTGGTCAGAGGTTTCCACAGTCAGCGTATCCGCACCGGTAAAGTTCCAGCATTCCCCTTCCTCTTCCTCATCATCGGAACAGGCAGCCGTTCCGGACGACTTCCTCGGGTACTGGGCAATAACGTCCTTCATACCCTTCAGGCTTTCCACCACCTCGGCGACCGCCTCATCCTCGCTCAGTCCCCGGTCGACCAGGTCCTGGTAATGTTCCTGGCAGTTGTTCATCAGTTCCTCGTGCAGGGCCCGGGTCTCGTCATTTTCCACGGTGTCCTGGAACAGGATATCCACAATCCGCTTTACAGTCTGGTTCATTTTCTTTTTCCCCCTATATCATTTATATAAATGATGAATAATGAATCCTGTGTTTCAGGTCACCCGATCAGTGTGTCTATCACATGCCGGGTCTCTTCCCAGGCTTCCCGGTCATCCTCGAGCTTGACCCTGCCCGGTTCAGTCAGGCTGTAATACCGCCTGCGGGCGCCGGTCTCCTCATCTCCCCAGTAGGAACGGATGTATCCGTTTTCCTCCATCCTGCGGAAGGCGGTATACAGCGTCGCTTCTTTCAGCTGAACCATCCCGTTGCTCTTTTCCGCGACCGTACGGCTGATACCGTAACCGTATCCGTCTGTTTCGGCCAGCTGCCGCATGATGATCGTATCCGTATATCCGCGCAGCAGGTCTGCTGAGATTGTCATGGTCATTCCCCCTTTCGATATAGATAATACACAAACATACCTCGCCTGTCAATGTATTTCGCAAAAAAAAGTTTTGCTTTCTTCCATCGGTGTGCTACAATGCTTCTGAAATAAATTCATGTAACTTTTTTCCTCAGAATTGCAGGAAAGTGTTTCTTACGCTCGTTATTATATTGGGACAGTCTCAAAGGAGGTTTCTCCCATGAAGCGTTTAATTGGTTTGCTCCTGGTCCTGGTAACGGTTTTCTCCTTTTCCGCCGCGCTCGCCCAGAGGGCGGAAAGCGTTGCCGGCGGTTTTTCCGTCAACCTGCCGGATCATTTTGTTGAAGGAGACACAGACGGATATTCTGACCTGTGCTTTTACTGGCACGGGAAAAAACTGACCGTGCAGGGTTACAGCTCCTATCAGGGGGAAGTGGCCGGTTCTGATCTTTTCCAGGTGCTCACCGGCACCGAAACGGACTACGGAACCAGGAATATCAACGGAATGGAAATGTGGTACACCCGTACGGAAGAGGATGGGAACGTTTGCATCACCTACACCTGGATGGACCGGGGCAACAGCGTCACCCTGGAGTTCGATTACTCCGCCGCTGACGAGTCTGTCCAGAACACGGTCAACTCCATCATTAACTCCATCCGTTTCGACGCGGGACATTAAGCAAAAAGTGTGTGCTGCGGGATGAATCCCGCAGCACTTTTTTCTTCCTCACCGGTCTTTGTCATTCATCGAAACAGCTCCCTTTCGGGAGCTGTTTCTTCCATAATTGTTAATTGTTAATTATTCATTGTTAATTGTCTTTACTTTCCTTCGTACACAATCAGTGAATCCACGTCATATCCCTGCAGTTTCTCCCTGCCGCGGAGTCCGGCCAGTTCCATCACGAAGATCATCTTCACTACCCGGCCGCCCAGCTTTTCCACCAGCTTCGCCGCGGCTTCCGCGCTGCCGCCCGTGGCAATCAGGTCATCCACAATGACCACCTTCTGCCCGGGTTTGACCGCGTCCACATGCATTTCAATTTCCGCCTGGCCGTATTCCAGGTCATATTTCTGGCTTACGGTTTCACGGGGCAGCTTTCCCTTCTTGCGTACAGGCACAAAACCTTTCCCTGTCAGGTAGGCCACCGGAACACCGAAGATGAAGCCACGGGATTCCGGCCCGACGATCAGGTCGTATTCCGTATCCTTCAGCAGCCCCACCAGCCCGTCCACCGCCAGTTTCAGGCCGTCCGGATCCTGGATCACAGAAGTGATATCCCGGAACATAATCCCGGGTTCAGGAAAATCGGGGATTGTTACCACATATTCTTCCAGTTTCTTGCTCATACGCTTATCTCCTTCTGCCGTCTCTGCGGCTGTATGTCTGCCCGGCATACCGGTTATTCTTTTTCCATAAAATCAAGGATGATGCGGTAGACGTCTTCGCGCTTATCCTCATTCAGGATCTCATGCCGCATACCGTCCAGCGTTACGACTTCGATCTCCCGGAACCCTGCCTGCAGCAGCACCTCTTCGGAGTCTTCCCGGCCCCTTTCACCGCCGGTACAGGGATCTTCCGCTCCTGAAACCAGCAGGATCGGCAGATCCGCTTTCACATCCTCATAATGTTCCGGATTGTTCATGAGCCTGATCAGCTGGAACAGCGCGTTATAGCTTCCCAGGGTAAACCTTGCGCCGCACAGCGGATCCGCGATATACCGCCGCACATTTGCCTCTTTCACAGAAAGCCAGTCTACAGGAGTTTTCGCGTTCTTCACCGCTTTGGAGAACGTCCCGAGCGCCATGCTGTCCACTGTCTTCGAAAAGCCTGTCGGCCCTTTCACGGAGGCCAGCATCTCCGTCAGCTTGATTCCCGCGCCGGCCGCCCTGTTCGGATTGGGATAGCCGGACAGCGCCACCTTCTCAAAATCCCAGCTGTGCGTCTGCAGGAATACACGGGCTATAATCGTTCCCATGGAATGGGCAAAAAGGATTACCGGTACGCCGGGCCACCGGGCATGAATCTCCTCCAGGATTGCTTCCTCATCCTCCAGCAGCCGCAGGTGTCCGTCCCTGTCGGCAATATGGCTCAGGAGCGGCGCGCTGGGACCGTGCCCCCGCAGGTCCGCGGTGATCACCGTATATCCGGCGGATTGAAGGAATTCCGCGAACGGCTGGTACCTGTCCTGGTATTCTTCCATTCCGTGGATGAACTTTATGACTGCCTTCGGCGTTTCCGTTTCATAGAACCGCAGGGCAAGCGGATATCCGTCTCCGGACAGCAGGGTCATATCCTGGAAGCTCACAGTTTTTCGCCTCGATTCCTTATTCCGGGTCATCCGTATATTTATACGTTTTCCTGTGAATAGTATTATATACGATTCATTTGTCCCGGACAAGTACCGAAAACGCGCTGCAAGCCGTCAAAGGAACCGCGGCCGGTCCGGCCGCGGTTCCCTGTGAATCATTATTCTGTGATCAGTTCACCCGTCTCACTGAACAGGATCACGCCGGTACTGAGGAAGGATGCCGGCGGGTTGACACAGTTCGCAAGGTTCCTGCCCGGGGAAAGGATTTGGAAAGTCTTTGCCCGTTCAGCCTCGTCTGTTTCCTCTTCGATCCGGTAATCACCCGACTTGTGGTATTTGCAGGGAATAACCTCCAGCTTCCGCGGCACCGTACCATTGTCCGTCTTCTCAAAAGTGATCTGGAAAATGCCTGCGTGCTGGTCCATATTGGAGGAAAGTGTCCCGAAGGTACAGTTTCCCGTGGAGAAGAGAATCGGTTTGTTGTTATGGAACGCGATGGGCTGCAGCACATGGGGATGGTGTCCATAGATCATATCCGCGCCTAAATCCAGGATTTTCTTGGCATATCTTGCGTTCCCTGCCCCGGGAATCAAGTGGGTTTCCCTTCCCCAGTGCAGGCTGGCGATAATATAGTCGCAGTGTTCCTCTTCCCGCAGCTTTTTGATCAATTGCTCCGCGTGTTTGAGATCCGTGTCAGTCGGATATGTAAAGCCGAACAGGCCAAAACGGATACCGTTCACTTCTTTTACGACCACATGGTCAAACCCGTTTTTCCGGGAATAATACACGCTGCCGAAATGATCAATACCGGCGTCATCCAGCACCTGCAGCGTATCGGCATACCCGTCCCGGTAAAAGTCATAGCAATGGTTATTGGCGGTGTTAAGCACATCAACACTGCCTTCCAGCAGGATATTGACATGCGCCGGATCTCCCCGCAGGGGATAGACGATATTCTTATGTTTGGTCTTGGTGGTAAGTACAATTTCCAGGTTTGCCACTGTCATATCATCGGTGCCTATATACTTCTGTACCTCTGAAAACGGCCAGGCATAACCTTCCCGTTTCACCACAGAATGATAGGACTGGCTTTTCCCTGCAGACTGGAACGCGTCGCCGACAGAGCAGTCCCCGAGAAATGAAACCAGCGCGGTTCCTTCTTCCCTGGAAGCTGTGGCTTCAGGAATGACAGCATCCTTTTCCCCGGCTGTTTCTTCCGCGGCAGCTGTATCTCCGGTCTTCTCCTGTTCAGTTTCCCCGTTGTCTGCCTGTTCCGGTTCAGAACCTGCTTCCGGCTGCGGGATTTCCTCCGGCTGCGGGAGCATCCCTGCCTCCGGTTCAGTCTCGCGCGCGGCTTCTGGCTCTGTTTCAGCATCAGGCGCTATTGTCGGAAAAGGTCCGGTATATTTCAGGATAAACGGATCTTTCTTTGTTCCCGTCCCGCTTTCCACGCCGACCTGATCCACGTCCAGGCGGATACTCGGGCGGATGCCGATATTTTCCCTGGTAAAAGCCCCGGCGCTCAGGTGGCCGTCCCAGCCCACAATCTGGAACCGGTGAGGAGCGGTACGCGTCGAGCACCAGTAAGGAGAGCCGCCGCTCTTATAGTTGATATTCTTTCTTTTTCCGTCCCGGAAGATCCGCCGTTTCAGCGCGTAGGGCGTCGGAGAGGCGACCCGGACGCTTGTGGGATCCTTGTTCGGGCGCCAGCCGTAACTGGACCGGACAAACTGCGCGTCAGACATACAGAACAGTTTGCCGTTTTCACCTTCCTCCAGCATGGCGTTCACAATGGGATCCTGGCCGAACAGATGGTCAATCATCTCTGTGTTCATCCATTTGCATATATCGCTTTCGGCCCATTTTTCCAGCACCGGATACTCATACAGCTTGCTGTCAATGACTTCCGGATCATTGATGAATGTAACCTGCTGCAGTTCAATAACATCTTCTGTCAGCATCAGGAGCGTATTGTCCTCCAGGGCCAGGATCCGCCAGAGAACAGGTTCTTCCGTTACCTTGACATCGCTTTCAAAGGGATGGTTTCCAAACACAAGTCCTTCCGCGTCATAAGGATAGCTGCCCAGCAGGACATACTGGTATTTCCCGTTATAGCCACGGAAAGCGGGTGTCTCGTCAGCGCCCGCCTGCGGGAAAACCGCCAGGCAGAGTACGGCAATCAGGAGAAGCACGAAGATCTTTCTCATGCATATAACCTCAGATGATTGTAATATCCGGCATCCGAACCGCCGGGAATAGGGTAATATAAATATTATAAACATATGAAAAAACCTTGTCAAACAAAGGCACACGCTGCCGTTCCGGCTTACTGTCCATCCTGCAGTATATTCCGTGCCGATAAACAGGTTTGCGTTTTTTTCATTTTCCGGACCCGTCTTCCTTTACGGCGGACTCTTCTTTTGTTATCATGGAAAACAGCTATTATACTGACGGAGGATCATCAATGTTACCTACAGCAGCAGAAGCCTTGCGGGAACTGAAAACCGCCGGGGAAATGAATCCCGGTCCATGGGTCGGGCATTCGGTCAATACCGGAATTGCCGCCCGGAATATTGCCGGAAAAGTATCCGGGCTGGATCCCGAAAAAGCCTATGTCGTCGGTCTGCTACATGATATCGGCAGGCGGGTGGGCATCGTGGATATTCCGACCCATATCTATGAGGGCTGGAAATACTGCATGTCAAAAGGCTGGGATGAAGCGGCCCGGATCTGTATGACACATTCCTATCTCCGGATGGCGGATGAGTTTGACTATGAGCCCGAAAGTGAAAACGAAAAAGCCATCAAAGCATATATCACGGAATGCCGGGTGGATGATTATGACCGGCTGATCCAGCTCTGCGATTCCCTGGCGGTCGATTACGGTTTTGTAATCCTGGAAAAGCGTTTCGTGGACGTCACTAGGAGGTATGGGATCATGGAAGGGTACATCAAAGGCTGGGATGCCGCGTTCGCAATCAAAGAGTACTTTGAAAAGAAAATGGGCTCCTCCGTCTACGATGTACTGCCGGATATCGGGAAAACCACCCTGCTGACACCGAAGCCATGGAAACCCGGCGATAAATAATCTGGTAATAATGAGGAATGCTTCCATGAAGGTCATCGCTGTTGCCGCCGTAACCGCCGGCGGAAAAACCACCGTGGTCAATGAAATCAAAAAGCGTCTTCCCCGCTGCGCCTCCCTGCATTTTGATGATTATTCCTTTGAAGGTGAAGTGGAAGATTTTCATCAGTGGGTTGTGGACGGAGCGGATTATGACGTATGGAACCTGGCTCCGCTGAAGGCGGATATTGATGGGATTATCAGCCGCGGGGAAACTGACGTCCTGCTGCTGGATTATCCCTTCGCTTACCTGAATTCCATGATCAGGGATTATATCGACTGCGCCGTCTTTATTGATACCCCGCTGGACATCGCCATGGCCAGGAGGATCCTTCGCGATATGAGGGACGCTTCCGCCGGCGAAATCAGGGCGGAAATGGATGTCTACCTGAACTATGCCCGGATCGCGTATGTCCAGATGCTCAAAACGGTCCTTCCCTCCTCCGATTATGTGGTCGACGGATCAGGGGACCTGGATAGTATTGTCAGCCGTATCATGGAGATCATACAGGGACAATAAGAAACAAAAGAGGTCTGTGTGAATGAACCTGCAGGATTATCTCGAAGGAAACAAAGTAACCGAGATCGGCGGCGGAAAAAGCGGCGCGGAAGTATACGAACTCAACGGGGACACCATCCTGAAGCACATTGTGCGCTGGAAACTGAAACCCTACCTTTTTGACACCTGCACCCGGGAAGCGCTTTTTTACCAGAGCAAGGCGGATAATACCCGGGGATACCTTCCGAAGTTACTGAAAGCGGAAATCTCGGATGATGAAATCATCCTGGTAATCAAAAAGTATGCCAGGCCGGACCGCCGGGACATCAATGAATCCCTGCTCCGGAAAATCACCGGAACCCTGGCCCGGATCCATACGGACACTGTGCCCGCGTTCCTGGAATGTGACAGGAAGCCAGCGGAACTGCCGGACGAAAAATACATCACTGACACCGTGAACGGATGGAAAAGCGTCCTGGACGAGCATCCCGGCGTTTTCGACGCCGCTCCCCTGGACGCTGTCGCGGAAAAAATCCGCGGGATTGTCGCCTGGCATGATTCAGAGGAGCGGGTCCTGGTACACGGGGATTTCCACTGGGATAACCTGCTGGTGGACGGGCAGGGAAACATCCTTGCCTGTGACTGGCAGGTCGTCAGCGTGGGCAGGGCCTCCGATGACCTGGGGTTCTTCATGAACCGGCTGGGAGCGGACGGGATTATCCTTGATCCGGAATCATTCCTGCGTCTCTATGCGGATGCCCTGCGGGAACTGACCGGCCGGGTGCTGGATACGAAGAATGTCATCAGGCATATCAGGGCCGCGAATGTCATCGCTTCCTTCTTCTTCTGGCATCTGTATATCCACGGATCGGACACCGGCCGGGTCCGCGGAATCTATGAACGGATGATCGATGATTTCCGCGCGTGGGAAAGCCTGCCGGATTCCAGTAAATAAAGGAGCCCTTCTGACGGAGGATCAACATGGTTATACTGATTGCAGGAGCGTCCCATACCGGCAAAACGCTGCTGGCGCAGCGCTTGCTTGAGAAATACCATTATCCGTATCTTTCCATTGACCACCTGAAAATGGGACTGATTCGCAGCGGAAACACCCGGCTTGCACCGGAGGATGACGATCAGGCTCTGACAGATTACCTGTGGCCGATAGTGCGTGAAATCATTAAAACGGCTGTCGAAAACCGGCAGAATCTGATCGTGGAAGGGTGTTATATCCCCTTCCTCTGGCGGCAGGATTTTGATCCTGAGTATCTGCATTCCATTCGCTTTATCTGCCTTGCCATGACAGAAGAATACATTGATGCCCATTATGCGGAAATCGTCGGGCACGGATCTGAAATAGAATCCCGGCAGGACGATTCTGACTGCACCATAGGCAGCCTGAAAGAATCCAACCGGAAAATCATTGACGGTTACTGGGGCAGCGGTGAACAGGTGGTTCTGATCGATTCCGATTATGAGCAGGCCATAAGCCGGCTTCTGGAATAACAGTTTTACCGGAGGAAGCAATGACCGTAGAGATCAGGAAAAACATTACCGGTTCCATCCTGGATATCGGCGGCGGAGGAGAATGTGTAATCGGCCGGATTTTCGGAGCGCAGGTAACAGCCATCGACAGCTCGCGGGAAGAACTGGATGAGGCGCCGGATTGCTGCGAAAAGCTGCTCATGGACGCGGCCGCGCTGTCCTTCCCGGATGAATCGTTCGATAATATCACCTTCTTTTATTCGCTGATGTTCATGAACAGTGAAACCCAGGAAAAGGCAATTGCCGAAGCGGTCCGCGTCCTGAAACCGGACGGAGAACTGTATATCTGGGACTGCGATATTGATTCGGCTTACCCTGACCCGTTTATCGTTGATCTGGACGTCGTATCAGACCTGCTGTCAGTTCATACCGCATACGGAATCATAAAGGACGGAAAGCAGGATTCCGATACGGTTCTTCGGTATCTTGCGGGTGCCGGCGTGGATACCGTTCATACAGGAAAGAATGAAGGTCAGTTCTACATCCGCTGCCGGAAACCGCAGAAGGAGGATACACCCGCATGAAATACAAGTACTGCCTGTTTGATCTGGACGGCACCCTCACCGATCCCGGCATCGGCATCACCAATTCTGTCATGTACGCCCTGGACAAATACGGCATCCGGGTTGCCGACAGAAGCGAACTCTATCCCTTTGTCGGTCCTCCCCTCGGGGAATCCTTTCAGAAGTATTACGGTTTTTCCGAAGAAGAAGCAGCCCGTGCGATAACGTATTACAGGGAATATTTCCGGAAAGACGGAATCTTTGAAAACACGGTATATGACGGAATCCCGGAATTGCTGCGGCAGCTGAAAGCAAAAGGCGTCACCGTCGCCCTGGCCACCTCCAAGCCCCATGAGTTCGCGGTAAGGATCCTGGAGCACTTTGATCTCATGCAGTATTTCGACCATGTCGGCGCGGCGACAATGGACGGCCGCATCTGCAAAAAAGCGGATGTGATCGCGCATCTTCTGGACCGGCTGGACACGCAGGACAAATCATCTGTCCTGATGGTCGGCGACCGGGCCCAGGACATTGACGGGGCGAAAGCAAACAACCTGGACAGTGCCGGCGTGCTGTGGGGATACGGTTCATATGATGAGCTGCATAATGCCGGGGCGGAATACCTGGTATCATCCCCGTCTGAACTGCCGGGTCTTTTCTGATTCATACGCCCCGGCTCCCGGTTTTTTACAGGCCGTACGTATCCACATGCCGGACGGAGAATATTACAATGAACATTCAAAGAATCGATAGTTACCTTGACAGCCGGTTTCCGCAGGCCGTACTGAATCAGCACGGAGCGTATCTTGTGGATTCCGACGCGTACTGGATAGAAATCACAGGACCGCAAAGCGCTGTCGTTCACGGAGTATCCCCGGCCGTATATCCTTCCCTGATTGATGAATTCCGCTTCCACGCTCCGCACATTGTACGTTTTTATGATGAAAGCAGCCGGAAGATTGCGGAATACCCGCCCCCTGATCTCCTGGAGATTCCTTTGGAAAGCATCCAGCCATCCCAGTTTTTTGTTGATGAGGATAAACTGTCCGCAGCCCGCACATTCATACACAGTGCGGCAGACATTATTGTCCAGGTAATTCCCTATGGAAACAGGTTCATTTCCCTTGACGGGCATACCCGTCTCTTTCTCGCTGTACAGAACGGTTTCTGTAAGGTGAAAGCGCTGGTCAGTGAAACAGATGACTGGATCTGGACCTTTGTGCATGAAGCAGAACAGCGGAATATCTTTCAGCCGGGCGATATGATCCTGCTTCCTCATGAACAGTATGAAATCAGCTGGAATCAATACTGTGACTCCGTATTCGCCGGTCTGGAACAGTCAGGTAATTCCGGATCTGAGCAGGCAGCAAAACAGCCGCCTTCCGCAGGAACCGGGAATCAGGAAACCCCATGATAACCGGAAATAATCCGGGTATACTGTAAGAAAGGAATACTCAGCCAATGGTAAAAGTCAGATTCTATGACCGGGTGGATGACTCGCTGCTGAAGTTCGCCGTCATCATCGCAAGGAGCAACGGCAAATGGGTTTTCTGCAAGCATAAAAAACGCGACACCTATGAAATACCCGGCGGCCACCGGGAAGCCGGGGAACCCATCATCGAAACAGCCCGCCGGGAACTGTATGAGGAAACCGGAGCGCTGGAGTTCAGCCTGACCCCTGCCTTCGTCTATTCCGTAACCGCGCCGGATAACTTTGACGGCCGGGAGACCTTCGGCATGGTATACTGCGCGGACATTCAGCGTTTTGAAGGAGAACTCCACAGCGAAATCGAAAAAATCATCCTGACCGATGAACCGGTTGATAACTGGACCTATCCCCTGATCCAGCCGAAAATGATGGAAGAAGCAAAGCGCCGTGGAATACTGTAATATGGATGATGCCATCCGGAACACCTATCTGGATCATCAGAAAGAAAATACGCTGAAGCATGTGGAAGAAGTGGCTGAAACGGCCGTTCAGCTTGCCGTCATACACAATCTGGATCAGGAGAAGACCCGTCTTGCCGCGCTTCTCCATGACGTAAGCGCTGTCATAACACCGCAGGCAATGTACGACCTGGCCGTCAGCCGCAAACTGCCGCTGGATCCCGCGGAAGAAAAGTATCATTTCCTGCTTCACCAGAGAATCTCACGAATCCTGGCGGAAGAACAGTTTGATATCCGGGACCCGGATATCCTGGATGCGGTTGAATGTCATACAACGCTGAAAAAGAATGCCGGCATGTATGATAAAGTCATCTTTATTGCGGATAAGATTTCCTGGGACCAGGAAGGCCTGCCGCCGTATTATGACACGCTGAAACGCCTGGCTGAAAAATCACTGGATGAAGCCTGCTTCTTCTATATCAGCTGGCAGTTTGACCATAACCTCCTGCTGATGCCTCACCGGTGGATCATGGAAGCCCGTGAAGATTTGAGAACAATACTTGCAAAAGGATGAGAAAAGAAATGGAAAACAACCAGTATGAGATTGTTGCGCTGCCGAAGGAACAGTGGAAAGGAACCCCGATCCCGATGGCAACCCGGAACGACAGTTATTATGACCTTGAAATCAGCCCGCTGAATCATGACGGATGTACCGTATCCATTGTCAGGAAACCCGCGGAACAGGAGATCGTCCATACGCCTGAGGAATATGATTTTCCGGACGGACTCTACCAGGACCATTGGGAAAAGGCCGAAGCCTACGGTGTGGTCGGAACCGGCGGGGAAATGCTGGCCTGCATCGAAGTCTGCCCCGAGGAATGGTCCAACAGGCTCATGGTCACCGAACTGTGGGTCTCTGAAGGGCTCCGCCGCAAAGGCATCGGAAAACGCCTGATGGATAAAGCCAAGGAAATTGCCGTGAGCCAGAAACGGCGGGCCGTCATTCTGGAAACCCAGTCCTGTAACACCAAAGCTATCGGTTTTTATCTCAGCCAGGGATTTGAACTCATCGGCTTTGACACCTGCTGTTATACCAACAATGATATCGGGCGGCGTGAAGTCAGGATTAACCTGGGTTACTTCTTCCACAGGGAAGGCCGCAGAAGATAAATACCGGAAAGGAGAAAACACATATGACACTGATTGATCTGAACGAGGAACAGGTGGAGGACATCGAAGAACGGCTGGAAGACTTCGATGAAAGCTACATCACCTACAAAATGGACGGCGAGATCCAAATTGGCATTGAGGATGACGGAAAACTGGTTGCCGGCCTGGATGCCTGTATCACCAACTTTAAGATCCTGTACGTATCCACTGTTTTCGTGGATGAAGAGTACCGTCGGAAAGGCCTCGGTGCGCGGCTGATGCGTGAAATGGAAAAGCGGGCTGCCGCCATGGGCGTCAATATGATCCGTCTGGATACCTACGACTGGCAGGGTAAAGAATTCTACGAGACTCTCGGTTATGAGTGCGTCGGCCACTATGAGAACAAAGAAGACGGTTTCTCGGAATACTTCTACCTGAAGAGGCTTGGCTGACAAAACTGAGGACGCGGAGAGGAAACCCTGAAATGGACAGCTGGTTCACCGTTGAAACGATCGATCGCCAAACCTATGTCATCAGTGAATACAGGCATTGGGAGGAAACCCACTGCTACCTGCTTTGCGGCCGTGAAAAGGCCATTCTCATTGATACAGGCCTTGGGATCTCCGATATTCGGAAAGTTGTGGAAGGGTTAACAGACCTGCCTGTCACAGTGGTAACCACCCATGTCCACTGGGATCACATCGGCGGCCACGGGCTTT
>JAEEGL011796535.1_pt1 | contig 17580 bp, 19 predicted proteins | sample 9134231 | NCBI WGS metagenome assembly JAEEGL01 (sample SAMN16246548, study PRJNA631951) | gut metagenome | biome: gut microbiome; feature: rumen; material: fiber-attached | host: Bos | place: Iran: Karaj | collected 2018-10 | reverse complement strand
TTTTATACAAAATTGTGCCTATAGTAATGCTTATCAAGATCCTAATTTTATAGCTGAAAAAAAGGAAGCAAAAGCTCATAACAAAGAAATTTTAGAGTTGGTCTGTTCACGCAACTCGTCACTTGTCACAATCCCGTCTGCCATGATTTTCTGAAACGATGGCTCTTGGGCTATCATTTCGTCAATGTCTATAATTCCTTGTTGGTTGAATATCATACCATAAAAGATTAAAAGTTCAAAAGTTTAAGGGTTCAAGGGGGCACCACAGTTACGGCAGAAATGCCAGCCTTCCTCCACAGCACTGCCACATCGTGGACAAGTGCTTCCAGAAAGACTGTCCATCGTTCCGCCATTCTTGATCATCCGATATTGCTCACTCTCGCCCCATTTCAGAATTTCTCGCACACGAACGGCAGAGAACGGATGGTCGAGACCTGCTATAACGGCAAGTTGCAGGGTCTTGTTCCACAGCCCAGTGTTCTGAATCTTGTCGTATTCGTCTGCTTGTGATGCCCACTCCTGCAAATCAATCTGAGATGTCAGACTTTTAGGACCACCCGACAAACGTGCCATTGTACTGGCAACTACTTCTGGCGAAGTGATGATACTCGCTGCACGGTCAGCAGACAGCTCACTCTTCCGACTCCAATAGCACAACGCGAACTGAACAGGGGTTGCCAACGTGCCAAGCAATCCCAAATTGGCCAATCCACTACTAATCCACTGTGCAACAGTATGATATAAAACATGACGGCAAAGGATATGACCGCACTCATGGGCAATGATGGATCCAACTCCTCGTCGCTCATCATCTCTACTAAACCAGATGTTACCGTAATGTAAATACGAGTATCACCTGAAGTCCAGGCATTTGGAACTGGATTCATCTGCAAGTAAAACTCTGGTTCGGGGATGCCCATGCGCTGACATATAGGAGGCAAGTGCCTGTAGATTTGGGGCAGTTGTTTCTCCGACAACCGTATGGAAGAAGCCATATTCAATCCATACTGCAGGTTCTCGATGCCTATGGCTAATACTTTCTTAACCAATGCTGCAAAACTCGGAATTCCTTCCATCTGCCTCAATGCAGCCGCGTCTTCAGGATGTATAAAGTCTGATGATTTCATATTAAGGGGTGTTAAAAGCATAAGTTATTTAGAGTATATTCGAGGCTAAATAGAACATGTATCGTTAATTGAGTCAGTAAATATACTTGTATAAAGTTATATTTTTTATAACTTTGCCGTGCTATGAAGAAGATGCTATTACTATTGGCAGCAGTTTTGGGACTGACTGTTGCTTGCTGTCAGCTTAACTATGAGAACACTGATCCCGAGGGGTTTGCGAAGTTGATAGCAGGGCCTGATGTTGTGGTGCTTGACGTGAGGACTGCCGAGGAGTTCAACGAAGGGCATATTGCAAATGCGCTGAACATTGATGTCAAGGCTGATGATTTCATCAAGAAGGCCAGGGCTACCCTACCCAAGGGAAAGACGATTGCAGTCTATTGCAGGGCGGGCAGGCGCAGTGCCGATGCTGCTACGCGACTTGGTTCGAAGGGCTACAAGGTGGTTAATCTGTATGGTGGCATTACGGCATGGAAGGACAACAATATGCCTGTGAATACACAGCAGGCTGACAGTGTGTCAATAGTGTACTTTACGCGTAATCTGTCGGCAGAGGGGCTTATCCTGGCATACGAGAAGGTATGCGGGAATATTAAAGGGCGCGTAGGCGTAAAGCTGCATACTGGCGAGAAGAACGGTCCCAACATCATACCCCACCAGTGGGTCAAGGCTCTTGTGGAGAAGGATCTGCCTGATGCCACTATCATAGAGACGAACACCTATTACAAGGGTGACCGGTATACAACGGAACAGCACAGGAAGACGATAGAATTTAACGGCTGGACGTTTTGCCCTGTAGATATATTGGACGAGGAGGATACCTGCACGCTGCCTGTAAGGGGCGGCAAGTGGCTTGAGCGCATTGCCGTAGGCAGTCATCTTGTCAATTACAACTCCATGGTTGCCCTCACTCATTTCAAGGGACATACGATGGGTGGTTTTGGCGGTTCGAACAAGAATATAGGTATAGGTTGTGCCGACGGCCGAATCGGCAAGGCGTGGATTCACACAACACCGGGTCAGCCCAATCAATGGGATATCAAGGAAGAGGAATTCATGGAGCGCATGACCGAGTCAACCAAGGGTACAATCGATTTCTTCGGACATAACGTGACATACATAAACGTAATGCGCAACATGTCTGTCAGCTGTGATTGCGAGGGAGTTGGTGCTGCACCTGTTGTTACTCCCAATGTGGGCATACTTTCATCGACGGACATACTGGCTGTGGACAAGGCCTGTGTAGATATAATCTATGCAATGACCGAAGCCGAGCACCGCGACATGATCAAGCGTATTGAAACCCGCCATGGGTTGCGTCAGCTGACGTACATGAAGGAATTGGGCATGGGAAATGACCGCTATATACTGATTGACATGGACAATGGCGGCAAGCATATTACTGCCAAGGATGCTGCAAAAGGCCTGAAGCCTTTTGTCAAGGAATAGCGTATGAGGCATATCCTGCTTATACTCGCGTTCCTGCTTCCTGCAAGTATCCCGGCTCAGGACATACGGGCATTTCTGAGCCAACAGCTGTCCGTGTATCCTCAATCCCACTTGCTGGACATATACAAGTCCTGTTTCCAGGACTATATGGGTGCAGAGCATCTTGTTTCGGACAGAGAGTCTGTCAAGGCCTACCTGCATGACGAGTTGAAAGACACAGACATTGATGACATGCAGGATTGGTACTATGAACCATGTGGAATTAAGGGGAACTATGTGCGTGTCAGCTTACGGGCAGTAAAGGAAGGGCACATTACCGAAGACATGCTTCTGGATGCCTTTGTACGCAGTGCAAATACAGCAAGGCGGCCATCGGTAAAATCGTGGAGGAAACAATGGCACAATATCATCAGTACCATTGAGAAAATGAACCTTGACCTACCTGATTACAACAAGGAAAAAGAACTGATCGACAGCATCCTGGCCCAAGGCAGGTATGCCCTAAGCCACTCAGGAACCTACCGCAATGCCTATCACCCACATTACAGAATAATCAGCAAATTAATTTTCGAACACGAATTAAAAAGATATCTACCATCAAGGTAGTACGGCTGGAATATGGCATTATCCAATATAGAGAGGCATTATAACAAGCATCCCGAGGATTTGCGTCTGCAGCGGAGGCATGGCATGGTTGAGTTTGAGGTGACTATGCATCATCTGCATCGTTTCCTTAAGCCTGGCATGCAGATACTGGATATCGGTGCAGGAACGGGGCGTTATGCTTCGGCGCTTATGGCCGGGGGGTATAGCGTGAAGGCTGTAGAGCTAGTTAAGCGTAACATTGATGTTTTCCTTGAACGCGAGCCTGGGGCAGATGTTGCTCAGGGGGATGCACGCAACATGCCTTTTATCCCGGATGCAACTGCAGACATTACGCTGTTGCTGGGGCCGCTGTATCATCTGATAGGTGACGAACAGAAATTGATGGCCCTGAAGGAGGCGAAGCGTGTGACAAAGCCCGATGGCTTTATTTTCGTTGCGTATCTGATGAATGAGTACAGCATCCTGTCCTATTGTTTTGACGAGGAGAGGATTGTGGATCTTATGGCTCGCGGTGTTGTGGACAACGACTTTCACATCCGGGCGCAGGATGATGAGTTGTATGACTATGTGCGTATGGAGGACGTGAACCGTCTGAACGCTATGGCTGGATTGGAGCGTGTAACGGTGTTCTCACCTGACGGGGCGGCGGACTATATGCGTACACGGCTGAACCGTATGAGCGATGAGACGTTCCGGCTTTTTATCGAGTATCAGAAGAGGATATCGGAGCGTATGGACCTGATAGGTGCAGGTAGCCATATCGTGGATGTCCTTACTTAGTACTGGTAGTACAGGAATGGTTGTACGCTGGAGGTGTAGAATTGGATGGCGAGCTGTACCACTATGAGCATGATTATGAACTTGCCTGCCCAGTGGAGTCGTATGAAGCGTTCCTGTAGCCACAGGTAGTGTCGTTCGCGGATTGCATGCAACAGGAGTGCCATTATGACAACGATGGTCCACATCGGGCGTACCTTGATGAATACGGGCAGGTATGTAATGTCGAATGCGCTAAATATCTGTGAGAACACCTTGCCGGCAATGTCCATGTCAGGGGCGCGGAAGAATACCCATGTAACCTGTATGAACAGGAAGAAGACTATCCAGCATGCCATGCGGGTGTACCAGCGGTTGCCGATGCGGTCGAGGAATAGTTTCTTGCAGAACTTGTGAAGTACGAGGGCTGCTCCGTGCAATGCGCCCCACAGGACGTACATGAGTGTTGAGCCGTGCCACAGGCCTGCAACGACCATTGTAAGGAAATTGTTGAAATAGGTGCGTGCACTACCCTTCCGGTTTCCGCCCAATGGTATGTACAGGTAGTCGCGGAACCATGTGGAGAGTGATATGTGCCAACGGTGCCAGAACTCGGTAATATTGAGACTCTGGTATGGGAAGTTGAAGTTGTCGCGTAACTGGAATCCCATGAGGGCTGCTATTCCGATGCTCATGTCGCTATAGCCGCTGAAGTCGTTGTATATCTGCAGGCTGTATCCCAATACTCCCATTAGGTTCTCGAAGCCGCTGTACATTAGGGGATCGTTGAAAATCCAGTTGTTATACTGTGCAATATAGTCGGCTATGATGTTTTTCTTGATGATGCCGCTGATGATGAGGAAGAGTCCCATGTTGAGCATGTGGGCATCGACATAGCTGTGGCGGCGTAGTTGTGGGATGAGTGTCTCTGCGCGTGTGATGGGGCCTGCAAGAAGCAGGGGAAAGAAGCTGAGATAGAAGAGGTATTCAAGAAAGTCCACATCCAGCAGGAAGCGCTTGCGATAGACGTCAACGCTGTAGCTGATTGCCTGGAAGGTGTAGAAACTGATGCCGACGGGCATGATGATGTCCATGAACGGGAAATTGCGCTGCATGAGCGTGTTGAGGACATCGATGCCGAAATTGGTGTACTTGAAATATATGAGCGGCAGCAGATCAAGGATTATGATTGCTGCGAGCCAGCGTTTGCGAAGCTGTCCTTCCGTCTGGTTCATGCGGTGTGTTAGGGTCCATGAGACGAGGGCTGTGGCTGGAAGCAGCAATGCGAGGTCGGCATTGGCGTTATAGAAGAAGAGAGTGCTGATGAGTGTCACGTACAAAATCATGAGCGTACGTGATTTCTGATACAGCACGGCATATATTGTTATGAAGCATATAAATGCTGCGTAGAATGGTATTGTATTGAATAGCATGTTATGCTGTTTTATTCGGTTGGGGTTACAGGAGTGGCTGGCGTTTCCTGGATAACTGGTGTTGCAGGTGCGTTTTCCTGAGAGGATGGTGTTTCGGTAGCTTCAGGCGTATCGTTATCTGCAGGTTCTGTTTCTGCAGGCTTTTCTGCTTCGTTTTTCCTTGTCGGAGCATGTGAACCGCGTCGTACGCCGTCTATGCCGATTATTATGCTGCTCCATGTACGTTTGATGCCTTTGGCAGGATAATCCATCTTGATCGGATGTGCCGTTTCTGTGCTGTTGAGCCAGAGTGCAACGCTGTCCATCCAGATAGTGAACGCTGAGAATGTGGGATGCATGTGGTCAGTTCCCCGCTGTAATGTGAGCTTGGTGGAATCGTAGAAGCGTTTCTTGCCTACGATATTCTTTTGGACTTCGGTGATGGTCGGGTTCTCTACCCAGCTGGGAGTTGCAATCCATACGCATGGGCGGTTTCCGATTACCTCCATAATCTGCATTACGCATTCCTTCCTGCGTTGTGTGTCTCGTGTCTCCAGTTCGTTGCCGCCTAACGTGACCATAATATAGTCGGGGCGTGCCCATGCTACATAGCTGCGCAGGGAGTCGATGCGTCCTGCCCACCCGAGGGTTGTTGAGCCGTACCAGCATACGCTGTACAGGATGTGCCCGTTCTGTGCGCAATAGTCGGCAAGGCGTGGTGTAAGGCCTTCGACCATCGAGTCGCCGAAGAGCAGTATGCGTTTGCTGGCGGTATCTACCTTGTTCTCCTGTTCAAGTGTTGCAAGTGAATCTGCTCGTGCGAGCATGTCCTCGTCATCGGGGAATATATTCGAGAGGTCCATGCCCATGACGTTACCGAGGTTGATCTTTTCCAGTGTCCAGTCGGCAATGTCTACGCGATATGGAGATATGGCATAGATAAGGAGTATGATCAGTGGGACGGCCAGTATGGCTATGCTTTTGATATAGTCACGCATTGTGTATGTTTGTCTTGTTTAGTCGCGGCGGAAGATGTCGCGTGTATAGACTTTCTGTTCGACATCGTCGAGGACGGTATCGTACCTGTTGGCTATGATGCATTTGCTGCGACGCTTGAATTCGGTCAGGTCATTTACAATCTTGCTGCCAAAGAAGGTGCTGCCGTCCTGAAGAGTGGGTTCGTATATGATGACCTCGGCTCCCTTGGCCTTGATGCGCTTCATGATGCCCTGGATGGCGCTTTGGCGGAAATTGTCGCTGTTGGATTTCATGGTCAGACGGAAGATACCTATTGTTACGTTCTCACGCATTCCGTTGTATTGGTTGTCTGTACTGTAGTCGTACCATCCTGCCTTGCGCAGAACGGCATCGGCTATGTAGTCCTTGCGGGTACGGTTGCTCTGCACGATGGCTGTCATCATGTCCTGGGGAACGTCCTGGTAGTTGGCAAGCAGCTGTTTCGTGTCCTTGGGCAGGCAGTAGCCTCCGTAACCGAACGATGGATTGTTGTAGTGTGTGCCTATACGTGGATCAAGTCCTACACCCTGTATAATTGCCTGCGTGTCGAGTCCCTTGACCTCGGCGTATGTGTCCAGTTCGTTGAAATAGCTTACGCGCAGGGCAAGGTATGTGTTTGCAAAGAGCTTGACTGCCTCGGCTTCCTTCAATCCCATGAACAGGGTGTCGATGTCTTGCTTGATGGCGCCTTCCTGCAGCAGTTGGGCAAAGGTGTGCGCAGCTTCTTTCAGCTCTTCGAGATTGTTGACGTCAAACAGCTTTGGTATGCCTATGATAATTCGGCTGGGATACAGGTTGTCGTAGAGTGCCTTGCTCTCACGCAGGAACTCGGGAGCGAACAGGAGCCGAAGGTCCTTGCCGTAGCGTTGGTAGAGGCGTTCGCAGTATCCTACAGGTATGGTGCTCTTGATAACAATTATGGCGTGTGGATTAACGCTGAGCACAAGGTCTATGACGTCTTCGATATGGTGTGTATCGAAGAAATTCTGTACGGGATCGTAATTGGTGGGTGTTGCAATGACTACAAACTCGGCATCACGGTATGCACCTGCACCGTCCAGTGTTGCCGTAAGGTCAAGTTCCTTCTCACGGAAATATTGCTCGATATTGTCGTCCTGAATTGGTGATATGCGATTATTTATCTTGTCTACCTTTTCATGTATTACGTCTACTGCCGTAACATGGTTGTGCTGTGCCAGCAATGTGGCGATACTAAGGCCTACGTACCCTGTTCCTGCAACAGCAATCCTATTGTTCATCTTTATTTGTTTTTGATATTGGTTATACATTTCTGGAGGGAATCGACCCAGTATGGTATCCTGAGCCCGAACGTCTCCCTGATGGTACGCTTGTCCAGGACGCTGTATGCGGGACGTTGTACCGGGCTTGGATACTCGCTGCTGTTGCATGGTTGAATGTCACAGCCGTCGTTGCCTGCCATGCGTGCTGTCATCTGTGCAAAGTCGTACCAGCTGGCAACGCCTTCGTTGCTGTAGTGATAGACGGCAGAGAGCTTACTTGCCTTGGGACCTTGTTCCTTGATGACATTCAATATTGTGAATATTGCATTTGCAAGGTCAAGGGCGTATGTTGGTGTGCCGCACTGGTCGAAGACTACCTTGAGCGATGGTTTTGTGGCTGTGAGGTTGAGCATTGTCTTGCAGAAATTCCTGCCAAACTCGCTATACAGCCATGCTGTACGTATTATGATATACTGGCAACCGGATGTAATGATATTATGTTCGCCATGCAGCTTGGTCGTACCGTAGACACCTGTGGGCGTTCCTGTGCGGTCGGGAGGGCATGGGACATTGTATGGCTCCTTGCCGAAGACGTAATCTGTTGATATGTGTATGAGCCAGCCGCCTGTATCCTTCATTACAACGGCAAGATTCATGGGCGCCTCGGCATTGAGTTTCTCGGCAAGTGCAGCGAGCGAGGGGTCTGTCTCGCATGCATCTACATTGGTCCATGCTGCACAATTGACGATTGCATCTATGTTGTTCTCGGAAACAATCCTGCGGACGGCATCACGGTCGGTAATGTCCAGATATGTGGTTTCCTGACCTTCTGCCTGGCTGACGTCCGTGAAAATGTATCTGTCTTTGGAGCTGCGTGCAACCAGTCGCATTTCATTGCCCAACTGGCCGTTGGCACCTGTTACAAGTATATTCATTAATATAATGCATTGTTCATACGAATGGCAAATATAGTATTTTTTTTGTTTATATGCCAAAATTATACATGCTGCAATAATGGTTAATGAATTAAAATTATAACTTTGTATGTGAAATCATGAAAAAGAAATTACTTTTATTTGCATTGATGTGTTTTCCTGCTGTCCTGATGGCACAGCAGGATGACCCGAAGGACGAGATTGAGGCAGATGGTCCATGGCTGAGCCGTCTTGAGATTGAAACAAGGTTCGGCTGGAACATGAACCGATATGGTGGAATAAACCAGGAGGGTACTGGATTTCGTGGAGAATTTGTAAACCTAAGACTTGAAGGTAAGATATATAAAGGGTTGACATACAGCTGGAAACAACGCCTGAACAAGAATACGAGCCAGACTTTCTGGGATGCGACCGATTGGTTGGAAATCAAGTATACACCAAACGACTATATCGCAATTTCTGCGGGTAAGCAAGTTGTTGCAATAGGTGGTTGGGAATATGATCGCTCGCCTATCGACCTGTATCTGAACAGCGAATATTGGCAGTATATCAACTGCTATCAGCTTGGTTTCAGCATAGCGGTTAATGCGAGCAGGAATGACCGTCTTGTATTTCAGCTGTGCAACTCTCCCATGCGTACATATATAGGTGATAACAGTACTGTTGGCCTGAGTCTGATGTGGTATGGCAAGCATGACTGGTACCATAGCATTTTCAGTGCCAATGCATTTCAGACGACTGGCGGACGCTGGATAAACTATCTGTGTTTCGGTAACAAGTTCCTGTTTTCGAAGAATGCCTTCCTGGAACTTGATTACGTAAACCGTGCAAGTTCGAACCAGTCATTCTGGTTCAAGGACTGTTCCGTTGTTGCCGAAGCGAGTGTTAAACCGCATAGTATGGTAAGGTTGTTTGGCAAGTATACATTTGATACAAACGATACCGACACTGATGCCGATGTGTATGTCGAGAGCGGTATGCGCCTGCATACAGCAAGCATGGGTGTTGAATATTCTCCGATCAGGAAATATCCGGATGCCTTGCGCCTGCATGCTGCCGTCGGATATGTATGGGGACGTATGGCAACGCAGGAAAACAGTGCGCATCCATTCAGCGGGTTGCATAACGACTGTGTGAAGCTGTATATAGGCGCCAAGGTCAACCTGGATGTCCTGCATGGTATCAAGCATATTATAAAGAAGGCAGCTGACAAGCGTATTGCAAAGGCGTTGGGCAGGGACAGCCTTGATATAAATCAGGTAAATCTACAATAATCAGTATAAAAAGTATTGAAAATGCTAAAGCGTATCCCTAACGGCATTCCATGCCTGTTGATAATTGTTGCCCTGTTTGGCTATATGGGTAGTGTAATGGGCTTTGCCAATATGCTTAACACGGTAATGCATACTGCTCATGAGTTGTTGCTAAACACGGTGTTCTACCTAATGGGTATGTGTGTAATTACAGGTGCTTTGGGAAAGATATTTGTTGAGTTCGGTGTTGTTGACCTGCTGCAGAAACTGCTGCGTCCGGTTATGAAGCCGTTGTTCAACATGCCTGGTGTTGCATCACTGGCTGCCGTACTTACTTTCCTGAGCGATAACCCTGCTATTATTGCATTGAGTCAGAACAAGGGGTTTGCGCGTTATTTCAAGAAGTATCAGCATGTTAGCCTTGTGAATTTCGGTACCGCCTTCGGAATGGGTCTGCTGGTACTGGTATTTATGGTCGGACAGGGTTATTTCGGTGCTCCGTTCATAGGTTTCTTCGGTGCAATATGCGGATGTGTAATTGCAACGCGCCTGATGCAGCACTTTACACTGAAGATGTATCCTAACTATCGTGACGAGGATGCTGTAACGACTGAGGCCAGGGCTGATGTGGAGGGGGCTTTGACCATGCCAGATGAGAATGCGAAGCAAAAGGATACGCTGTTTGTCCGTGTACTGAATGCCTGCCTGGATGGCGGTAAGGATGGTGTCAGCATTGGTATGGCTATCATTCCCGGTGTCCTGATAATCAGTACTTTGGTTATGATGATGACGTTTGGCGGTACCGCCGAGGGCCTGGACGAGAACGGCAAGGAGATTATCGTATATACCGGCGGTGCTTTCCAGGGAACGCAGTTGCTACCTTGGCTGGCTGGTAAGATAAGTGTCGTATTCGAATGGCTGTTCGGTTTTTCTGCTCCTGAGCTGGTTGCATTCCCGATAACTGCTTTGGGTGCCGTTGGTGCAGCTTTGGGCTTGATTCCCGAATTTGCTTCAAAGGGTATCATTGATGGAAATGCAATAGCTGTATGTACGGCAATGGGTATGTGCTGGAGCGGTTATCTGAGCACGGATGCTGCAACGCTGGATTCGCTGGGGTATCGTCCATTGGTTCCGAAGGCATTTCTATCGACGTTCATAGGTGGTATATGTGCTGGAATAATTACACACTGGACTTATTTCTCGATTATGGCATTTATAAGTCTTTTCCAGGTTCAGCCATTGTGGAACGTAAACACGGAGGCACAGCTATGCAATATACCTGAGCATATGAAGGTCGAACTGATCATGATGGATGACAGCAGCTATGTTGTCAAGGATTGGTACGGAACAGAGGGCTATGACCTTAAGTTCAAGGTTAACAGGAATGACAGTACGGTTAATATCCTGAATGCCTACACAAAGAAGAATGACGATTTCTTCTTCGTTAAGATCAACGACAAGGCAATACAGGGTGAACCTGCATATGCAGCCTTGCGTCCTTACACTCACAAGCCTGTGGATGATTTCAGCGAGGCTATAATGAACAAGGAAGGCGGATATATGTATGTATTGGCATATATCTACGACGGTGCACGCCGACAGATTGACTGTGGATATTACGAAATTGTCTGGGGTAACGGCAAACCGCAGACGGTCGAGGTTGAGGCAGAAATCAAGAAGCTGTGGGATGCTGAGCGCAAGGAGGCTGAAGCAAGAGAGGACAGTATTTCGGCTAATTAGGCCGGAATACTGAAATCAGGAAATCTGAAACAGGATTGCATCCTGTGTATAATCGCCAAACTGCAGCCAGGAGGGTATTATGGCTGCCTGGCGATAACCGGCACGCAGGAATAGTTGTCGGGCAGGGGTATTTTCCCCTGCTACGATGGAATAGAGCATGCGGATATGCATTTGCCTGGCATATTCCCAAGCTTCCCCGAGGGCCTCGGTCGCCAATCCCCTACCCTGTGCCTCTGCCATAAGTACAATGCCTATCTCGGCACGTGAGTGTATGGGTGAGAAATTGGTGATATCCAGGAATCCGCATGTTGTGTCATTCTCGTCATGTATGGCAAATCTGACCTGCTGGTCGCGATACAGATCCATTGTACTGTCCTGGATATATCGCTGAAGCGTATAGCGGGAAAACGGCACGGTTGTAGAGGCATGCTGCCACAACTGCATGTCGTTCTCGATAATATACATCAAATCGAGATCTTCGGGCTCAACTGCGTGTAAGCGTATCATATCTGAAGATATATACTACTGCCAGCATAGGCAGGAGCCACAAAAGGTTTGTATCAAAATTCAGGAAATACTGGACAAGAACGAGCAAGGCTGCCGTTGTCAGCGACATTCTGGATAGAAACGGCTTCTGCTTCCAGAGATTGAAGTTGCTCCACATTGCAAACAGGGCAAAACCAGCAATCAAGAGTTGCAATATGTATATGGATGTTGCATTGTTATTACTGAGCAATGTGCCATTAAAATCGGTGTATGTGTCAAGTATGATATACACCAGACCTACAATCAGGAGATTGCCGTAATATCTGATCTTTGTTTTCATAGTCTAATTTCCAACAAAAGGTGTTCTTCCTGCCAAAGCTCTTCCCAAAGTAGCTTCATCGGTATATTGTAATTCGTTATTTTGTGCTACACCGCGTGCAATTACGGTTACCTTCAGCTCGGGAATTTTCAACGACATGAGCCTGCGATATATAAAATATGCTGTGGTATCTCCCTCCATTGTAGGACTAAGTGCAAGGATAACCTCTCGTACCTGATCCTTCGGAACGCGTTCCGTAAGGCTTTGTATATGCAGGTTGCTGGGACCGATTCCGTCCATTGGGCTGATAACTCCGCCAAGTACATGATATAGGCCGTTGAACATATTGGTTGCTTCGATTGCCATTACGTCCTGAACGTTTTCGACAACACACAGCGTTGTACTGTCACGTTTGGGATTGGAACATATCTGACAGGTTTCCGTATCAGAAATATTGTGGCATACACGACAATAGCGTACTTCACGTCGCAGGGTTGTAAGGGCTTCGCTCAGGGCATTTGTCTGTGTTGCGTCCTGACGGAGCAGATGCAGTACAAGGCGTAATGCTGTCTTGCGACCTATGCCTGGGAGGTTGCTAACCTCCTCTACTGCACGTTCAAGCAATTTGGATGAGAAGTTCTGCTCCACTAAAGTACCCCTTTGCTTGATGGTAGGTTAAAATGTTCGACATCTCGCTTGACAGCCATCTTCAATGCACGTGCGAATGCCTTGAAGATTCCTTCTATCTTGTGGTGTTCGTTGGATCCCTCGGCCTTTATATTGAGATTCATATGCGCAGCATCCGAAAGGCTCTTGAAGAAATGCAGGAACATTTCGGTGGGCATTTCGCCAATCTTCTCTCGCCTGAATTCGGCATTCCATACAAGCCATGGGCGACCACCGAAATCGAGGGCAACCTGACAGAGGCAGTCATCCATGGGAAGGGCAAATCCATAGCGTTCTATTCCGCGTTTGTCACCAAGTGCCTTGAGCAAACATGTTCCAAGGGCAAGTGCAGTATCCTCGATAGTATGGTGCTCGTCTACGTGCAAGTCTCCATTGCAGGTGACCGTAAGGTCGATGTTGCCGTGTTTGGCAATCTGCTCGAGCATGTGATCAAAGAAACCAAGACCTGTTGATATATTGCTTTCGCCATTGCCGTCCAGTCCTACACGGATATATATGTCTGTTTCCTTGGTCGTACGCCGTACCTCGGCAACCCGACTGCCTGCCAATACTATTTCGCGGACCTTTTCCCAATCAGGGAACAGGTATCGGCATCCAAGGTTCTGTGCGAGAAGGCGGTCGTTTTCACGGTCTCCTATCACGTAGCAGTCGGACATATCCACCTCGGCATCGTTGATATACTGTGCAAGCATTGCTGTACCTGGCTTGCGGGTAGGCAGATTGTCCTCGGGAAATGAACGGTCTATGTGCTGTGCAGCGAACTCTATACCCTCGCCCTTAAGTATGTCAAGCATGAGGTTATGGGTTGGCCAGAAATCCGATTCGGGATATGAATCCGTTCCTAATCCGTCCTGGTTACTGACCAAGACAAACTGGTAATCCGTGTGGGCAGCAATAAATGACAGTGCACCTATTGCACCGGGTACGAACTGGAATTTCTGGAACGAGTCGATTTGTTCATCTTCCGGCTCCTTCAATATGGTCCCGTCGCGATCTATAAACAGAATCTTTTTCACAATTATATATTATAAAATTATGAATTAAGCATTATTGAAAGCTGCGTAATGCACCCAGCAGTTCGCTGTTTTCTTCCTTGGTGCCTATGGTAATACGCAGGCAATTGTCACACAGGGCTACTCGGTTGCGGTTACGTACAATTATACCTTTGTCTACAAGATAGTGATAAATGGCATTTGCATCGGTTACACGTACCAAAACAAAGTTGGCTGATGTCGGATATACTTGCTTTACGATTGGTAATTCCTGCAGGTTAGGTAGCATTGCAAGGCGTTCTGCACGAATCATGTTAATCCAACGTTCAGATTTCTCAATATCCTGCAGTATTTCCATAGCTGCATTCTGAGTAAGCTGATTCACGTTGTATGGATACTTTACCTTGTTGAAGAGCATGATGATCTCTTCGCTGGCGAATGCCATGCCAAGACGAATGCTGGCTGATGCCCATGCCTTTGAGAAGGTATTAAGTACAATCATATTCGGGAAATGTCCCAAATACTGCCGCATGGGGACGAGATCTGAGAATTCGCTGTATGCCTCGTCTATGACAATAATTCCCTGAAACTCTGTAAGCAGGCGTTGTACGGCCTTGCGGTCCATATCGTTACCTGTGGGATTGTTTGGTGAGCATATCCACATTACCTTGGTGTTCCTGTCAGCTGCAGCAAGGAGTGCATCTGCGTCCAGCCGGTATCCGGGCAGGAGTTGGACAGCGCGGTACTCGATGTCATTTATGTCGGCACAAACACGATACATGCCGTATGTGGGGTCCATTGCGACAACATTGTCCACACAGGGACGACAGAAAACACGATAGACCAAATCTATTGCTTCGTCGCTGCCATTACCGAGAAATATGTTTTCTGCAGGGACGCCCTTGACCTGAGCAAGACGTATCTTCAATTTCTCCTGCAACGGATCAGGATAGCGGTTCCTGGGGGTATTGTACGGACTTTCATTAGCATCAAGGAATACATGTGCATCTCTGCCCTTGAATTCGTCCCTTGCACAACTGTAGGGTTCCAGCGCCCATATGTTGGGTCTTACTAAATCTTTTAATGACTGCATCTTTGATGCTTTATAGTTTTGTTGTAACTTGGTTTATGCGATATGTCATGGCATTTCTATGGGCATCAAGGCCTTCTGCTTCTGCCATAAGTTCTACTGTTCGTCCAATGCTGCGAATCCCATCGGCGGTGAGATTCTGGAATGTAATCTTGCGGGAGAAACTGTCCAGGTTTACACCACTGTATGCTTTTGCATATCCGCTGGTCGGTAGTGTGTGGTTTGTCCCGGAAGCATAGTCACCTGCACTCTCGCATGAATAATGACCGAGGAAAACGCTACCTGCATTTATTACCTTGTCTGCCCAATTGGCGGCATCGTCCATGGCGAGGATAAGATGTTCGGGGGCATATTCGTTACAGATATCAAATGATTCGCTAATGTCATTCAGGACAAATATCTTGCTGTACGATAGTGATTCTGCTGCCAGTTCCTTGCGATTGAGCAACTGAAGCTGGTGTTCAACTTCAATAAAGACTTTGTGGGCCAGACTTTCGCTGTCGGTAAAGAGTACTGCCTGTGAATCCCTTCCGTGTTCGGCTTGTGAAAGCATGTCTGCGGCAACAAAGGCCGGGTTTGCCGTATCGTCGGCAATAATTGCTACCTCGCTTGGACCTGCTGGCATGTCGATAGCAACATCATGTAGTGAGACCTGTTGTTTGGCACAGGTTACGAACTGATTGCCAGGACCGAAAATCTTACTTACGCGTGGTATGCTTTCGGTACCATAGGCCATTGCTCCTATTGCCTGAACGCCTCCGCACTTGTATATGTGATTGACGCCTGCGACCTTTGCTGCATACAGGATTGCCGGATGCAGATGTCCCTCGCTGTCAGGCGGGGAGCATAGTATTATGTCATGACAGCCTGCTATCCGGGCAGGTGTTGCAAGCATGAGTACCGTACTGAATAGCGGAGCGGTACCGCCTGGGATATAAAGACCTACCTTCTGAATGGGTACGCTCTTTTGTGAGCAGAAGACGCCTGGTGTTGTCTCGACATGAATGGGTTGCATGCGCTGTGCCTCGTGAAAACGTGCAATGTTCCCGTGTGCAGCACGAATTGCTTCCTTCAACCCGTTGTCCAGGAGTGTCTCGGCCTGGCGGATCTCTGTATCGGTAACCTGCAGGTCATGTAACTGCACATGGTCAAATTTCAATTCGTAATCACGGATTGCTACATCGCCGCGTTTTCTGACGTCTTCCAGAACATTGGATACCAGGGCATTCAGGTCTGCTGCTTCCTTATGAGGTCTTTGTAGCAGAACCTGATATTCTTCCTTCCGGGGTTTAATTATAATCTCCACCTTGAACTCGATGCTTATAATTGAATATGTGTAGATACGTATTACGGTATCATCTTCTCAATAGGCATAACCAGAATTCCTTCGGCGCCTAGTTCCTTAAGACGACTGATGGTTTCCCAAAAGCGCTTTTCGCTGACAACCGTGTGTACACTGCTCCATCCTTCTGTCGCAAGTGGCATTATGGTAGGGGATTTGGTGCCCGGCAATACCTCGACAACATCCTTGATACGTGCTGTTGGAATATTCATCAGTACATATTTCTTGTCCTCGGCAGCTTTTACGGCTTCGATACGGAATAACAGTTCATCAAGAATTGCGCGTTTTTCTGCTGACATCCCCGGATTTCCGATTAGCAGTGCCTCGCTCTTCATCACGACCTCAACCTCGGACAGATTGTTGCTGACAAGTGTACTGCCGCTGCTGACGATATCGAAAATGCCGTCTGCAAGACCTATGCCCGGACTTATTTCGACAGAACCAGTAATAACGTGTATTTCTGCCTGTATGTCTTTTTCATCAAGGAACTTTTTGAGTATTACAGGGTATGATGTTGCTATCTTCTTTCCGTTAAACCATTCGAGACCTGTGTAATCAACTGCCTTTGGGATGGCAAGTGACAGACGGCATTTGCTGAAACCCAATGGGCGTACGATATCAGCACGTTCCTGGCGTTCCTCGAATTCATTCCTACCTACAACGCCCAGGTCTGCTACACCGGTAGCAACACATTGTGGGATGTCGTCGTCTCGCAGATATAATACCTCGATGGGAAAATCGGGACTTTGAACCAGAAGTGTCCGTTTACTGGATGCAACACGGATGCCAGCCTCGTTAAGCAGGGACATTGTATCTTCGAACAATCGTCCTTTGCTCTGCACAGCAATTCTCAACATATTTATCTAATTATTATTACGTAATGACATTCAATTACGCGCAAAGATACGTTTTTTTCATAACATTACTGTCATTTTGCACTACTAATGTTTGTATTATTGGTAAAGATTGTGTACATTCGCAACAGCTTTTATACAATATAAAATAAAGTTTACATGTATATTATAGGTATAGCTGGTGGAACAGGTAGCGGTAAGACGACCGTTGTCCGTAAAATAATGGAAGCCTTGCAGGATGAGAACGTTGCAGTTATTCCGCAGGATTCGTATT
>JAEEGL010634655.1_pt1 | contig 17580 bp, 12 predicted proteins | sample 9134231 | NCBI WGS metagenome assembly JAEEGL01 (sample SAMN16246548, study PRJNA631951) | gut metagenome | biome: gut microbiome; feature: rumen; material: fiber-attached | host: Bos | place: Iran: Karaj | collected 2018-10 | reverse complement strand
TCCGTTAAAAAGAATGGCGCGGGTGAGTTTGTCCTCGATATAGAGACAGGCTATCTGACTGATTTCGATGGGGACGAGTTTGTCGAGCACTGGAATGAGAAAGTGGGAGCGGTAATGCTTGAGCGAAGAGGCGAGAGCCGCCACGGGCACAGGAGGAGGGGGTGTGGTGAGGCTGTCGAGTTTGTTGAGGGCGCGGAGAAGGTCGTCCTGGCCAATGGGTTTGAGGAGGTAATCTATGCTGTTGACTTTGAAGGCTTGGAGAGCGTATTGGTCGTAGGCTGTGGTAAAGATGATGGGGCAGGTAATTTCAACTTGGTCGAAGATATGGAAGGCGAGGCCGTCGGCAAGGTGGATGTCCATGAAGCAGAGGTCGGGATATGGAGTGGTGGTGGGGGCGTCGAACTGTTTGAAATATTCGATGCTCTCTTCGATGCTTTGTATGATGGCAAGGACGTGGAACTGGGGCGATATCTGGGCAAGGGTGCGCTGGAGATGCTGCGCGGCTACTATTTCGTCTTCGATAATGAGGATGTTTTTCATGGCGGGGTTAGATTAAGGGAATGTCGACGGTGAAATGGGTGTCGGTTTGGGTAATGGCGATAGAGGTATGGTATAGGAGCTCATAACGTAGGGAGAGGTTGCTGAGGCCAATGGTGTTGCCCGATTCGCTGTCGGTTTTGGGCTGGAGGAGGTTGGTGACGCGCAGAAGGGGATGCGGAGACTGGGGCGTGGGCTCGATGGTGTGGATGGTTACGGTGAGGGGATGGCGCTGGGAGATGACGTTGTGCTTGATAGCGTTTTCGACAAGGAGTTGGAGACTGATGGGAGGCATGTGGAGAGGGAGGTATTGGGGCGAGATGTTTTCGTCGATGTGAAGGTTGTTGCCGTGGCGTATCTGCATCATGTAGATGTAGGAGTGGGTGAAGGCAAGTTCCTGTTCAAGAGTTACCTCCTTGGTGTCCTGCATGGAATAGCGGAAGGTGGCTGCAAGTTGCTGGAGGTAGTTGTGGGCATTGTTGTCGTCGGTGCCAATAAGGCCGTCGAGGGTGTTGAGGGAGTTGAAAAGGAAATGGGGGCTGATTTGCTGTTGAAGGGTTTGGTAGCGGGTGAGGATGTTTTCGGACTGGAGGTGTTCGTTTTCGAGAACGAGTTGCTGTTGACGTGTGACGTTATTGAGGAGTAGGGAAATAAGGGAGGAGACGAGCGCCGACGCGGCATTGGCTATAAGAGTGATGGCAAAGGTATTGGAGGTGTTGCCTGTGCCGTAGATGATTGTTTCGGTATAGAAAGAGAGGAGCGTGAAGAGTGCAGCGATGGCAAGAGAGCCTGCCAGGCAGGAGGCCATGAGGGCAGAGGATTTGAGTCCGCAACGAATTAGCCAGAAGTTGTAAAGATAGAGCGGAACGAACAGCAGGATATTGGCCAAGAGGATGAATGGAATGTGGAAAGTGGGTTCGAGGGTGTGGGTAACGGGAGAGTAGGCACCGAGAACCATTACAACAGTTAGAATGAGGGCGGAAACGAGGGCAAGCCAGAGAGCGCGGGTATTGCGGTAGAGTTGGATGGAATGGATGGTGGAAATCCATTCTCGGAGTGGTCGTGGCTTGATGTTGGCATGGTGTTTCATGGCGTGGCGGGCAGGGATTTGACGCTGCAAAGATACATGATTATTTTTATATAATCACAGCTTGCGGTATTTTTTTATGAAACGGAGGGAGGCACAGGCGGTGCAGAAGTAGACGAGCACCTGTATCCAGAGAGTTATGTATTCGTGACGCACTTCGGCAAGGGTGGCGCCCATGGTGCTGAGACGCACAAAGCCTTGAATGCCGGGAGTGGAAGGGAAGATATGGCTAAAAGCATACCAGAAACGAGGCATATTGGATTGAGGCCACACCATTCCGGAGAGGAAGAAGAGGATGACGCTGAAGAAGACACAGCAGAGGACACCAGACATTTTTTGACGGACAAAGAAATTGCCGAAACTCATGCCGAAGAGGGTAACAGAGAGGATGAAGGGCAGCAAGAATAACAGAATGTAGCGCAGTGAGCCAAGCTGGGGCATGTTGAACCAGTGAGGGATGAGCCAGAGGTCGATGAGAGTGATAGGAATGTAAAGGAGTACAAAGCAGAGGGTGCGTCCGATGGTGACACGGTGGATGCTGTGGTTGCGGAGATGGGGAGGAATGAGACGGAGGGCTCGGTGGTTCTCGTTGGCGTCGCCGCAGAGGATGAGGATGCCGATGAAGAGGGTTTGGTGTACGATGAGCATGAGCAATGCCGGGAGAAAGAAACTGGAGAATCCGCCTGCTGGGTTGTAGAGTTTAACGTCGTCATAGACTACAGGCTGGACGAGATCGGTGGCTTGCTGGCCGGTGATGCCCGTTAGGGCGTAACGTTGAAGTTCGATGGTGTGCATCTCGTCGATAAGGACGTTGTTGCCACCAAGGAGGGCGTTTTTGTAGTAAAGGAAAGAGCTCATGTCGCACATGACGGCAACGCGGGCACTGCGGAGCGAAGCGAGACGGGTACCATAATCTTGCGGGAAATAGAAGATGGCATGGATACTGTGGTTGTTCATCAAATGCTTGGCTTCGGCAAGGTTGCAACAGTGGTAGGCCACTTCGATTTCGGGGGTGGCTTCGAGTTTGTGGATGAAACGGTGACTTGCTTCGCAGTCGGAATCGTCGACAACAGCCACGGGAAGGTTGATGACAGTTTCCTTGTAGTAGACAGAGCAGAAGATGAGGGGGTAGAGAATGGTGGCGATGAAGAAGACCAGCATGACCATAGGGTCGGAGAAGATGCGGCGCACTTCGGCACTGAACACTTGCCAGATGTCGAGCAGCGCGGTTTTCACACTGAGTTTTTTGCGGTTGGGAGCTGGGCGGTCGGTGGTATTCATGACAGTTGTTTTTTATTGAGGTTTAAATCCAACATCTTGGCACCGATGAGGAAGACAAATCCGAAAAGGAGCAGGCAGACTATGGACGACCAGCACTGGTCGAGGCCGTTGCCGAAGATGGCAATGTCGCGGTAGGCAAGATAATAATGTCGGATGGGATAGAGCCAGCTGAGGCTGTCGAAGAAATGGGGCATGGCCTCGACGGGGAAAGAGAAGCCGCTGAGCGAGAAACTGAGAGCCGCATAGACGGCGCAGATGCCCATGGCAAGGGGCGGGTCGGGGATGCAGCCCGAGATGAGCACCCCGGCACATTGGGCGGCAGGAATGAGCAGCAGGGAGACGAGCACCATGAGAAGCCAGTTGCCGTTCATGGGGAAGTGCATGAAGCCGAACATGACAAGGTTGGCCAACAGCACGAGGAAAGTGTAGTGGACGGTATAAGGGAAGAGTTTGCCAATGAGAGCCTTGACGGTATTGTTGCCACTTTTCCTCATCAGGTTGCGGAGAGTACGTTCCTGACGTTCACGGCTGATGAGATAAACCGTATGGAGCTGGGAGATGAAGGCTATGATGGCAGGGATGAGAGTGGACATAAGATAGATACGGTAGTTGGTCCAGGGGTTGCCAATGGGATGGGTGTCGAGTTCGACGGGCATGATGAGTCCCATGATTTGCTCCTCGTCGTAACCTTTTTTGCGGAGTATTTCACGCTGGACGGCACCTGCTGCCAGCATGCCCATGGTAGCCAGTTGTTTGTAGCTGAGGGAGCCTGCGAGGAGGTAGGCGTTGTTGGAGTAGAGGCCGAAGTGGGGGGCGTGGAACTGGAGGAGTTGGTTGTAGGTGTCGGGGGGTATTTCGTAGAAAGCGAAAATCTCACCGCGCTGCATGGCTTTGCGGGCTTGGGCATGGTTGTCGTAAACGGCGTGGACATGAACACCCTGGGTGGCGTTGAGTTCGTGGCAGAGACGGCGCGAGAGGTAGCTGTGGTCCATGTCAACCACTCCTATCGGCATCCGTTGTGGCAGCCCTTCCTGCATCATGGTGGCGAAGAAGAGGAAGGAGAAGATTATGCCGAGGGTGAGGATGATGAGGTAGCGGGGATTGAGCTGGATGCGCCGCAGTTCGCGGAGCATCACTCGAATAGTGGGGTTGACGTTTTTGTTCTGCATGGTGCCGAGGGTGTTGAAAGGAGGGGATTATTGTTTGGAGTCGCTGATGATGGCCGTCATGCCGGGACGGAGTCCGTCGATTTTTTCTTGCGGGACGGCTTTGACATCGAAACTCTTGACATCGTACTGTCCGTTGGTTTTGGTGGCACGCCAGGTGGCGTAACTGGCCATGGCCTGCACTTTACGCACATTGCAGGTGTAGGTCTGCTCGCCGAGAGCGGGGATGTTGACTTGGATGGTGGAGCCGCTGTGGATGTCTTTGAGAAGGTCTTCGCGCACGGCGAAGGTCATCCAGGTGTCGCTCATGTCGAGGATGGAGACCACAGGGGAGCCGGTGCCGATGAGGTCGCCCATTTTGGCATAGACTTCGACAACCTCGCCGTCGCAGGGGGCAATGAGGTAGCTGTCGTTTTTGTAGCTCTGGACTTCGGCGACGGCACCTCCGGCCTGGTTGACGAGTGCCGCGGCGGCATCGATGTCCTCACGCTGGGCACCTTCCTTGGCCATGAGGTACTGCTGTTCGGCGGCAGCACAGTCGGCTTGCGCCACCTTGTATTTGGCGTCGACTTCGTCGAATTTCTGTGCGGAGACGACTCCTTTTTCATAAAGTCCTTTCACCCTTTCGTAGGACTTGCCGTAGACTTCGACGGCAGCCTTGGCTTTCTGCCACACTTGGTAGGCCATTTGTATTTGCTGTTCGCGGGCACCGTGCTGCGCTTTCTGACTTTGGGCAGAGGCGGCACTGCGGACGGCAGTGGCTTGCATCATCTTGGCATCGATTTGGGGGCTGTAGATGTGGGCGAGGGTGTCGCCGGCTTTCACGATGTCGCCTTCGTGGACATAGATCCGGTCGATACGGCCGGGGACTTTGTTGCTGACACGGTATTCGGAGGCGTCGACTTCGCCCATGAGTATTTCTTGCTGAGGATGGATGGCCACCAGACCTGCCAGGGCAACAATGACTACCAGCCCGATGATGACTGCGAGGCCGGAGAGTAGGGATTTGTTTGTTTCTTTCATAATAGGAAGTGATTGTTTGATTGTCTGATTGTTTGATTGTTTGATTGCTTGATTGTCTGATTGTTTGATTGCTTGAGTAATTTGACTGCGCCAGCCACTCAAGCATTAACACATTCAAACATTCAAACATTCAAAATAGAATTTTTTATTGGTTAATTCCTAAGGCTTGACGGAGGTAGACACGGCTCATGGCTATCTCGATTTGGGCGTCGACAACTTCACTTTGGGCGGAGAGCCATGCGGTCTGGGCTGCCATGAGGTCGCTGCTGCTGCATACCCCGGCTTGAAAACTCTCGTTGGCAAGTTTGAGGTTTTCTTCGGCGTTGTCGAGGTTGCTCTGTGCCTGGGTGAGTTTCTTGTAGGCCAACGCCAGTTCGTAATTGAGCTTATTGACCTGAAGTTCTATCATCTCCTGGGCTTCTTCTATCTGGCAGGCCACTTCACGACGTTTGGCTTTGGCGGCTTTGAGGGCATAGAAACTTCCCGGATGGGCTATGGGGATATTAACCGCCACGCCTGCCATGAAGGAGCCGTTGAATTCGTTCTTGAATCCGTCGAAGATGTTGGGGTTGGAGAAGAGATAGCCAGCCGTCAAACCAATATTGGGCATGAGCGTAGAGCGGGCGATGCGCACTCCCTGCTGCGCGATGCTGTCGCTTATGCGGAGCATCTTCATCTCACTACGACGGCGGTAGATGTTGTCCATATCGATGCTTTCGGGGACTTGATTGTCGAGGGTGGAAAGATTGAGGTCGGCAACCGTGAAGACGGTGTCGAGAGGCATGCCGCAGCGTTGGGCAAGCAACATCTTGGCAAGGAGCAATCCGTTGGTGGCTTTGGTGAGATTCATCTGCGCCTCGTTGAGTTTCACGCGGACACGGGTAAGGTCGCCTTGGGTGGCCACATCGGCCTTGACCATTTCGTCAACGTTGTTGTAAAGCGTCTGCAGGAGGGCGGCATATTTTTCGGCCACCTCTTTTTTATGCTGAACGGAGACGACCTGCCAGTAGGCTTCGTCGACTGCGACAAGGGTTGCCTCGCGCTGCTGGTCGTAGGCGACACCCGAGAGGTTGTTGGCCAACCTTGCGGAACGATAGAGGGCCAACAGTTTGCCGCCCATGAAGAGGGGTTGGGTGACAGTTACGGTGCCGAGGGCGACAGAATGGGTGTTGAGTTCAAGGGCGTCGGTTATTTTTTGTCCGGCATTGTTCAGGGCATTCTCGATGCGGGTGTTGTGCAGGATGTTGTCGACGGCAGGACCCACCACATCGCTGTTCAATCCGAGGTTGGTGAGTTCATCGGTGATGGCTTGATTGATATTGCCTTGGACATGTGTGCCCAAAGAGTTGATTTCGTTGCGTTGTTCTTGGCTGAGAAGGTTGATCTCTTTCTGCATCCAAGAGTAGGCACCGTTGGCACTCACTTTGGGAAGCATCTGCCAGAGCGCCACCTTCTCAAGAGCCTCGGTTTCGGCACGTTTGATTTCGGCACGTTTGAGTCCTTTGTTGGCATCGAGGGCACGTTGGCGACACGCTTCCAAAGTAACGCACTGTTGTGCCGTAAGAAGCAGCGGAACAAAGGTTAAGATTAATAATGTCAAGATTTTGCGTATCATTTCGTATTGGATTTTGATGATGCAAAATTACATACATTATTAATAGCGGGACGGGTCAGGTTGTCTCAACTGACCAAAATGAGGGTTGAAATGAACAAAAAGAAGGCGGAGACGAAAGGGGTTGAATTCGATTATTCGCTTAATCGCTTAGTCGCTTAATAGCTTTATCGGGATTCAAGGATTAACGCATTAGAATTCGTTAATTCGTTAATTCGTAAATTCGTGAATCTTTTTGATGCGCCAAGGACTAACACATTAGAATTCGTAAATTCGTAAATTCGTGAATCTTTTTGATGAGCCAAGGACTAACACATTAACACATTAACGAATTAACACATTCAAAAAGGGCTACTTGTCTTGGCCGAAATAGCCATAGAAGCCGACGCCGAGATTGCGGAGCTGCGAGGGGAGATAGCCTTCTTTACCAGTGGAGTCGCAGGGTACCCTGAAGACGATGTGCTCACGGCGCGAACCAAAGATGCCAACACCACCTTCAATGTTGGAATAGGAATGGAAATCCTGTCCGCCGGTGACGGTGGGATCCTGAGATTTGATATAGGCAGAGAGGTCTTCGTTGCAAACGGCAATATGAATGTCGACATGATTGACATTATAGAGAGTATCGGTGTTGTCGAGCAAATGAGATTTGACAACCGAGAGGAAATGCTGCTGGGAGATGGGGGTGGAGGTAAGACGGCTGGCATTGCCGGGATTGGAAGTGGTTCCGCCAAAGATGTCGAAACCGAGCGTGTCGTGATTTTTTTCGTAATAGAAGGTGATGTAGGGTTGATAGAGACGGCCTCGAGGAAGGGTGTAGAAATCGATGTAGCCACGGCAGCCAATGATGTAGCCGAACTCATGGTTTTTGAGAGTGGAAGGGTTGATGAGCACATCTTCGGAGGTGTCGCGACGGTGGATGGTCAAGGGGATGAAACCGACCATAGTGGTGGTTGCTTTGGCGAGTGTGTCGCCCGTAGGGTTGCGGAGAACGACAATCTGGAAGACACAGTCGGAGTCTTTAACAAAACGCTGGCCGGGGGTGCAGTAGTAGAGCGGTTGGATGCCGGACGGGAAATTGCCGTCGGGTTTGCCAGGACGTTCGGTATAGGTGAATTCCCAACGGTCGACAAGGGTGTTGGTTGCCGTGATGCTGTTATAGGGGCCGTGGACGCCTTTCCACGCCAAAAGGTGGACGGAGATGTCGTCGGGGAGGTAGTAGTTGGAATCGGCAATAGTGGAATAGTTGTAGAGATTGTCTTCGCCAAGGTAACAGCGTTGCACACGAGCCCAGACGGTGTCGGATTCGATGTCGAGGACACAGTAGACGGAGGGGACGTCGCGCCAGGGTGCGTTGGGACTGAATTCGACCTTGCAGGAGGAGAAGGCAAGGAGGACGATGGCAAGAAGCGGCAGCGTATGTTTCATTGATTTTGTTTTTTGATGCGGGGAGACCGCAAGGAATGATTAATTAACAGGGGTTGAGAGGAGTATGCGGATGACTTCGGCAGCGATGTGACAGCCGAAAAGGGGTGGCATATAAGAGATGGTGCCTACAGTGGTGAGATGGTTGTCGGAGGGGTCTTGAACCATGGCTTGAGGCGGAACTTTCTCGGCGGAAAAAACGACACGTATACCCGATGTGACACCCATGCGGTGGAGACGTTTGCGCACCATGGCGGCAAGGCGGCAGGTGTGGCTGTCGGCGATGTCGGAAGTGCGGAGTTGCGAGGGGTCGAGTTTGCCCCCGCTGCCCATGCTGCTGACCGTGGGAAGACCAAGCGTATGGGCATGATAGAGGAGAAACACCTTGGGCGAGAGGGTGTCGATGCAATCAACAACACAGTCGTACGAATGAGCCTTGAGGAGTTGAATCATGCGGTCGTCGCGCAGGAATTCTTGTAGGGCTTCGACTTCGCAAGCAGGGTTGATATCTTGGAAACGGTCGCGAAAAAGAAATGCCTTGGGCTGCCCGACGGTAGAGTTGAGCGCGATGAGCTGACGGTTGACGTTGGAGGGGGAAACGGTGTCGCCGTCGACAATGGTCATGTGCCCGACACCGGCACGACAGAGTTGCTCAGCAGCATAGCCCCCTACCCCACCGAGACCGACAACAAGGACATGCGCCGACTGAAGCCGGGCAACGCCTTCAGTGCCGATGAGCAGTTGGGTGCGGGAACTGAACTGGGAGGTCATTGCGCTATTTGTTCTTCTATTTCTATTTCGTCAATCATCGTCCAAGGATTGAGACCTTTGGCACGATGCCATGCAGGAATGTGGGGAACGGGTTTTGCAAGGATTTGCACAAAACGCACTTGGTCGCGGTTTACAGGGATGGTGACCACCTGAAGCTGGGAAGTGTTCATGGATTGGTCGGCAGGATTGTAGGAGATGGCGGCGGGGATGGGGTCGCTGAAGGTTTTGCCATCGGCGGACACCCGCACTTCGACCTGGGTGGGAGCGAAGACCCAAGCGTCGGGTACGTGGGCGAAGCGAAGCACTACATTGCCGAGGCTGATGCTTTTGCCGAGTTCGATGTCGGCCTGAAAGTCGTGTCCGGAGAAGCCAAGCCAGCCGTGAGAGAGGTCGTTGACATCGCCTTTCTCGCCATCGTAGAGTGCCCGGGCAGCGTTTTTGTTATAGGGAGTGTTGGGTTTGTGGGCGAAGGTGCAGGAGACCACATAGTCGAAAGAGAATTGCTGCGTTGCCACAAAGGAGGGAGACTCGCCTTTTTTGAAAGCCCTGGCTCGGACGACAACACTGTTCTGAATGGTGAAGGGTTTGGTGTAGAGGGGTGACTTCTCGGTGGGAACGCTTCCGTCGAGGGTGTAGCGGATTTCCACTTTAGGAGTTGGGCATTTGATGGACACCTGCATGGGACCGTCGAAACGGTCGCGGCTCTTGCTGATAACAGGCATCTCGATAATGGCGGAGACCACCTTGGGGTAGATGATGCGACGGAAGTCCTGCGCGTTGTACTCCATGCAGTCGTAAGGTCTCAGATGGAAGACAAAGCGGTATCGGTGGTCTTTGACCAGCATGGATTCGTCAAGATTCATATTGACTGAAGCACCACCCACGCCTGCATGGCGATAGTCCACGGCAAGGAGGCCGTCGGCGATGGAGAACTGGCAAAGTGTGTCGAGAATATCGGCATAGAGACCCACCGTGCCATTGCGGAGGGAGAGCCAGCGAACTTCGGTACGGTTGCCAGAAAACTGGGGTTCGTCGCCGGGATAGCGGTAGGTCATCTCGGCCACGGGTAAAGATTGCTGTGCTATACGACCAGAGGAACAGCGGTCGATATAGCTCTCGACATTGCGGCCGAACCACTCGGCAGTGTCAAGGGTGGTACTGTAAGGGACACTCAAACCTACACGTGCAAGGGTTTTTACCTGTTCTGACACGGTGATATCGTTGCTGAGCAGCAAGTCGCCAGAGGCGAGGACAAGATAGGTTTGGCGCACATCGAAGATGCCATTGTCCTTCTCGGTATCATAACGGAAGAGGACGTCGATGCCTGCACTATAGTTGTCTATTTTGTGGACATTGGTTGCCAACACTTGAGGTTTAAGCCGGTCGAGACCTATGCGCTGCCACTGACGAAGGCCATTGGGGTCGAGATTGTCGTTTGGCGATGGGACTCGCATGAAATTGAGTTGAACTGGACCGGAGAGCATCGGCTGGTCGTGGTAGATGAGAGAGGTGATGGTACCCAGGCTGTCGTTAAAAAGAAGGGAAAAAGCGTTGTTGAATATCTTTGTTTGATGCAGCGTGTCCTTTTCAATGCTGAGAGGCTGACAGCCAGTAAGTGAAAGGTTCTGCATGGGTGCGTTCTCTGACGGCAGCGGGAACTGGGCAGTGTAGAGAACCGTGTTCTTGGGAACGGAGGGAGTGTTGTTGCGCTGGCGAAGAGTAAACTGGATGAATAGTTCTTCCCCCGCATAGAGGTTGAGCTTGGGGATTTTGAGTTTGATTTCCTTGGTCTCACCGGGTTTGAGAGAGAGCGTTACGTCACCGGCTACAACATTGGGTTTGAGATTGGAACAGATGACGTAATCCATACGGTAGTCGGAGAGTGAACGGAAGTCGCAAAGATTGGTGATTTCGAATTCTGCGGCATCGGCACTGGTGGAGATCATACGGACATCGAATGGGCGGTAGAGTTGTTTTAACTCGCCAAGGTAAGGAGTGATTAACAGTTCATTCCATTGGCCGTTGAAAAAGCCTCCCTGAATAGAGACATGGTCTTGCACCATTTGCCAAAGGGGAGACATGCCGCCGAAGGTGTTGCCTTCCGTGCCGCCGAAAGAGAGCATGACGAGCGGACGGGACTGCGCCTTGGCAAGATACTGGCGAAGCTGCTCGGTATTGCATTGAGTCGGGCAGATGAGGTCGGTGTTTTCAGCGTACTGGGCAGCAGCATACAGCACAGGGCGGGCAGGGTCGGCCTGACGCAATACGCTATAGGAGGAATACATACAGTAGCCATTGTCGGGAGAATCGCCCAATGACCATGCAATAATGGAGGTGTGGTTCTTGTACTGCCCATAGAGATTGCGCACGCGGTAGACAAAGATGTCTTCATAATCCTTGTTGGTTGCCCACACGTTAGTTGGATCGTTCGTAGGGAAAATGTTGGCGTCGGCCACAACATAGAAACCGAGTTCGTCGCATAGTTCATAGAATTTGGCGGCATCGGTGAAGGAACCATAAGTACGGATGGCGTTGATGTTGCTGCACTTCATCTGTACCATCTGGGAACGTAGTTTTTTAATTCCTTCTTCTGTCAAGGAGCCATAATCGTCCGATAAAACTATTCCCTTGAGTGTTATTGGTTTGCCATTAACCATGAGGCCGTTTTTGTAGGCGACGGTGCGGAATCCGAAGCGGGTGCCGACAACATCCTGCAGCTCCATTTTCTCGTTATAGAGACGGATGACAGCAGTGTAAAGGTGCGGCGTTTCGGCAGTCCACGGCAGCACATTGGGCAACGAGGAGCTAATGGTTTGCGAGGATTCGTTCCTATTGTCGAAGAAACACCATTTCCCCATTTTTTCTACTTGCTGGCCTTTGGTATCCCAAATCTCCAGTTCGAGATAGCACTTTCCTTTGCGGCGATGATTATAAAGGTCGGTTTCGAGGGTGTATATACCCACTGAACTGGCTGATTCATAATCTGCTTTTAGGGTATAGTCCTGTACGTTGAGCAAAGGTTTTAACAGGATGGCACAATCGCCTGACAAGCCAAAATCCACAGCATCGAGATTGGGTTCGTTGGCGTCCTTGTTGAAAGTAAGACGCAACTGGTTGCTTTTACCGAAACGGACGAGGTCGGTGATGTCGAATTCGGTTATCGCACCGGCATCGCGGCTGTAACCTACCAACTTGTCGTCAATAAACAACCCATAGCCAGCAGAAGCCTTGAAACGGAAGAAAATACGATAGTCGCGCCACTCTCTGGGGAACTCGTAGGTTTGAGAATAATCGGAGGGGATAATGCTCGTGTTCTCATCCCAGTCCTCCATGACGGAGAGGTAATAGGGCGAGTCGTCGTAGCGCAAATGCTCAATGGCATTTTCATCGTCGTAGCTGATGATGTTGGCCCGCGGCTGCATCCGCAAGTCGTCCATGCTCACGGGCTGCTGCGCCTGGGAGAGTGCAAGACACAGCAGCGCACCTACGGACAGGAAGAATCTCTTCATAGTAAACGCCCGACACGGCGTCGGGTAGCCTTGTAATGTAAACAGTTAGTGCTTGATATAGTAGCTGAAAGCGACACCGGCCTTAAGGTTGTGGAGCAACAAGGGACGGCCAATGCCGAGTTCGCCGTCCACCCAGCGATTGACGCGGTGGAGATGGATGCCCTGATAGCCTACATAGGCGTTGACAGCCATATTGCGGTTGATAGCATAACGGGCGCCGACTTCACAGCCCCACGTTACACCACCCGCATCGATTTTGATGGCGTTGTCTCCACCACTGGAGGAACCCAGCGGGAAGGAGTAGCCAACAAAAACGGAGGTGAAGGGCGAGATGCGGCTGCGGAGATAGTGGCTGCGGACTTCGATGAAGACAGGAAGTTGGGTGAAGGCACCCGAGGGGTCTTTCAAGAATTCAACACCGAGACCGATACCTGACTCTTTACGGATTTGCCAACCTCCCACGGCGTAGAAACCGTGGAAGGTTGCTTTGTCCGAAAAAGCAGTTTTGTTGATGTTGGTGGAGAAGTCGTAGCCTGCGACACCGTAGAGGCCATGCCAGAAGGATTCGATATGCTGGGCTTGTGCAGCCGTGAGGGTTGCGACGGCAGCCAACAACAAGAGTGCTTTTTTCATAGTGATAACAATATATGAGTAAGTTTACTTCATCTCTTTGAGGTCGGGCGAAATGATGAGGGTGGCCTCAGTGGCTGCCTGCACCTGCTCGACAGTGAATTCGGGGTTGATCTCGGTGAGAACGATACCCTTGGGAGTGATTTCCATGACACCCATCTCGGTGATAATCATGTTAACCTGACCTTTAGCGGTGAGGGGGAGTGTGCATTTTTTAAGAATCTTGGGGTTGCCTTTGGCAGTGTGCTCCATAGCGAGGATAACCTTCTTGGCACCGACAAGGAGGTCCATTGCGCCGCCCATGCCGGGGGTTTTCTTGCCAGGAATCATCCAGTTGGCAAGGTCGCCCTGCTCGTCAACCTGCATGGCACCAAGTACGGAGACATTGACATGACCGCCGCGGATGATGCCGAAAGAGGTAGCACTGTCAAAAGTGCTGGCCTCGTCGGTATAGGTAATGTAGCCGCCGCCAGCATTAATCAACCAGGGGTCTTCCTTTCCTTGTTCGGGGGTGGGACCCATGCCGATCATACCGTTCTCGGACTGAAGAATGACATGTACACCTTCGGGAAGATAGTTGGGGATGAGTGTCGGAAGGCCGATACCGAGGTTGACGACATCGCCGTCTTTAAGCTCCTTGGCAGCACGACGGGCGATAAAGGGTTTAATTTGTTCTTTTTCCATAGTGATTATTATTTAATGTTATTTAATTCATAAAAAGGAATAGGGACAGCATTATTTCATGCCACGTTTAACCATTTCCTGGGCGATGTAGGAGGCTTCGTCGTCGGCATAAGTATTCATGCCGAACCCAGCATCATAGCCCAGTTCTTTGGCGAGCTCGTGGCTGATACGGGGACCGCCGCAGATGAGAATGACCTTGTCGCGAAGGCCTTCAGCTTCAAGCATTTCGACAAGTTCGGTGAGGTTCTTGATGTGGATGTCTTTTTGGGTAACAGTCTGTGACACGATGAGGGCATCGGCATGGAGTTCGATAGCCTTGGCAATGAAATCTTCGTTGGGGACCTGGCTGCCGAGGTTATATGCATCAATCATGTCATAACGTTCCAACCCATAGTGGCCTGCGTAGCCTTTCATGTTCATGATGGCATCAATGCCCACGGTGTGGGCATCGGTTCCGGTGCTGGCACCAACGATGACGATTTTGCGTCCGATATGCTCACGGATGTACTCGTCGCATTCGTGCATGTCCATAGTGGTGGATTCTACTTTGGGGACATGGATGGTTGAATAGTCGACGGTGTGGGTGCAGCTGCCGTAGCAATTGAAGAAGGTGAAGCCTTCGGTCAGTTCTTTGCTGTAGACCACAAGGGGATTTTCAAATCCCATCTTTTTCATGAGTTGTTTGGCTGCCTCAATAGCCTCGTCGCCTGCGGGAACAGGAAGTGTGAAACTAAGCTGGGTCTTGCCATCGTTCATGGTGTCGCCATAGGGCTTTATCTTGGTGAGATCTAAGGTTTTGTCGTAATCCTTAGCCTCCATTGAATACAATCCTTCGCTCATAGTTGTGTGTTTTTGGGGGTTACTTCTTGCCTTTCATTAATTCTATAAACGGGTTGAAATAGTTGTCGGCCTTGAGCGTGACACCGTCGAGACCTTTACCACCGTTCTTGGGACGTTTCACATTGGCGAAAATACCTTTCTCAAGTGCCGTGAACAAGCCTTCACTCTCCATGGCCTCAAGGAGCTTGGTGGCGTCGTCGAGTACCTTTTTGGCACGGTTGCGGACGATACCGTTCTCCTTGAATTCAACTTCCTCTCCAATATCTTTCATGTTGTTGAAGATATATTTGGCATTTTCAATGCTGAGGTAACGGTCACTCATGAAGGGCGTGTGGATAGCTTCGGTAGGCATGCCGAGCAACTGGAGTCCCTGGTGGGTCCATTGGCCGATGATGTTAAAGAGTGCATCCTGGATATGGCCGCGGAAAATGTTACCGGTCATGAACTTGGTGGGGGGCATGTATTTAAGCGGAGCCTTGGGGAAGATTTCACGAAGCATCTGTGCCTGTGCCAACTCATAAAGGAAACCATTCTCAAGCATGGGATCCATCTCGAAGGCATGGCCAAGGCCTTGCTGTTCTTCAGGCAGACCAGCTAAAAGAGCCAACTGCTCGTTGATGAAGTCTGAGGCCAGAACGGTGTGGGCTTCCTCGTAGGCATCGGCAGTGGTAAGGTAGTTGTCCTCGCCAGTGTTGATGATGACACCTGCAAAGCCGTTGATGATACGGCTGAAATACTGGTCAATAAGCGTGCGCTGCATGTTGATGTCGCGGAAAAGGATACCGTAGAGAGCATCGTTGAGCATCACATCCAGACCCTCAAGAGCTCCCATGGCGGCAATCTCCGGCATGCAGAGACCTGAGCAGTAGTTGCAGAGACGGATGTAACGGCCTACTTCTTCGCCCACTTCGTCGAGAGCCTTACGCATAATGCGGAAGTTCTCCTGAGTGGCAAAAGTGCCGCCGAAACCTTCGGTAGTGGCGCCATAAGGCACATAGTCGAGCAGACTTTGTCCTGTGGTACGGATAACGGCGATAATGTCGGCTCCCTGACGGGCACCAGCCTGTGCTTGAACAACGTCTTCGTAAATATTACCCGTGGCGACGATGATGTAGAGGTACGGCTTGCTGCCTTCGCCGATAGTGGCAATATACTGCTCACGACGTTGGCGGCGGGCACGTATGCGCGCCACATTGGCATCTATATAAGGCTGGAGAGCCTTTTTGATTTCTTCGGCTTTATGGACAGGCATCTGGGTGATGTCCATCTTGCCTTCACTGATAGCCTCGGCTATTTCCTGAGGAGCCTTGCCGGTCTCGAGGATGGCGTTGCCCATAAAGAAACAGACACCTTGCCCTAAAAGTCCTTTGCTTTTCAGTTCATCAACCACTACGTTGGGCAACGGAACTTCATTGGTATCAATTCCGTCTATACCCAGCAGTCGACAGATGGTACGCTCGACAGCAACGGTGGTATAGTTGCCCACAAAATCCTGCACTTGGTTGGCAATTTTTCGTGCCACGCCGCGTGCATGTTCGACTTTTTCAAAATCAAGTCCTACTTTACTTTGCTGCATAATTGTTATTTTTCTATTACTAATCTTTTATTAATCAACCAATAATGCCCGCCAATACTTCTTGTTATAAGCAGCGGCATGACATATTTTCAGACTTGCAAAGTTAATGATTTTTTTGCAATTGAAGACTTTTTATAAATAAAAAAACAAAAATACTTTTAGCATTGCTTTTTCTGTCTGGTTGTATTTTGTCAATTGAAGAGGGAGTGAACCATCGAATAAGCAAAGACAAGACCGCTTCGAAATAAAACAAAACTATTCCTCCATACGGCCAAATGCCTTGTTGCTTGGGGGTGTTGATTCTATGAATACCAACAAGTCCCAACCAAATTCATACAATATGTGAAATTTCAGTATCTTTGCAAATAATTATCATCACATCAAAATAATCATAGTGTACTGATAGCAAATAATTTAAATATAATAATTTCAAAAATAAACATGGACAAATTAAGCTATGCACTGGGCCTGAATATCGGCCATCAACTCAAAGAAATGGGATTGCGTGACCGCCTTGCCGTCACTGACTATGCCACCGCCATCGACGATGTACTAAAAGGGACCACTCCCAAAATAAGCATGGAAGAAGCCACTAATTTGCTGAATGACTTTTTCACTCAATTGGAACAGCAGCAGCGTGCCGCCGCTGAAGCAGCAGGTGCACAAGCCAAAAATGAAGGCGAACGGTTCCTCGCAGAGAATGCAAAACGCCCCAACGTCACTGTTACTCCAAGCGGCCTGCAATACGAAGTACTCACCGAAGGCACCGGTCGCAGCCCCAAGGCTACTGACACCGTACGCTGCCACTACCACGGAACCCTCATTGATGGAACAGTCTTCGACAGTTCCTACCAACGGAACCAACCCGCCGACTTTGGACTCAACCAAGTCATCGCCGGCTGGACCGAAGGCGTACAGCTCATGAAAGAAGGTGCCAAATACCGCTTCTACCTCCCCTACCACCTCGCCTATGGAGAACACGGTGCAGGCAATAGCATTCCACCCTTCGCCACCCTTGTTTTCGACGTCGAACTCCTTAAAGTGCTCTAATTCTCTCAAGTAATAAAGCAGCTAAAACTAAAGAGGATACCCTGTAAGATTCTGGGTATCCTCTTCTATTTTTCCGAACTCTAATGATAATTAGAATCATGGAGGGTATGCAACAATCTTTATTAGGGGATCTTCTATAAATCACCTCGTAGGGGTGAGACTATTAATAACGTTGCGGAAGTCGAGAGCAGAGCCGAACTTGTTCGAGTTTTGCCGAGATGTAGCAACGTCTCGTAGATACTATATAAACCACCAAATTTTTTTTTAAAATATTTTTCATTACATTTAGAAACAAGATGTTATATCCATGACCTTTGTTATAAATCATGGTAAAAATAGTCTCAATACAGTCTGATTTCAATAATTTTGCTATCTTTGCAAAGTCATTT
>JAEEGL016523902.1_pt1 | contig 17582 bp, 18 predicted proteins | sample 9134231 | NCBI WGS metagenome assembly JAEEGL01 (sample SAMN16246548, study PRJNA631951) | gut metagenome | biome: gut microbiome; feature: rumen; material: fiber-attached | host: Bos | place: Iran: Karaj | collected 2018-10 | reverse complement strand
GAACGTGATGATATTGTAGTTATTGATATTAATGAGAACTACAAATATAAAAATGAACTTGAAAAATATCCAAATAATGCAGTTCCTGAGGAATTTTATATAAAAAGAATTGTTGCAACTAGTGGAGATGTGCTAAAATATGAAGGTAACTCGTTTGAAGGCTTAATAGGCGATGTATATTTAAATGATTCAGAAACTCCTGTTGCAACTAGGGTTACAATAACTCAATTTAAAAAGATGGGAACAGCTATCTTTTTAGATGAATGCTTTATGGAAAATAATACAATTGTTGTACCTGATGGTTGTTCAGTAGTACTTGGAGATAATAGAGGAAACTCTATTGACTCAAGATATATTGGATTAATTAAAAATAGCGACATTTTAGGTAAAGCTGTTTTCCGTTATTTTTCGAAAAATGCTAATTTTGGAAAAATAACTAAATCAATTCAAGAAATAAAGGAGTAAGCAAAAATGCCTCAATTCCAATGGTATCCAGGACATATGGCAAAAGCGGAAAGAGAATTAAAAGAATTCTTACCACTTGTTGACATTGTTATAGAACTTAGAGATGCTAGAATTCCATATTCTAGTAAGAATCCTGTAATTGACACCTTAATTAAAGATAAATATCGTTTAATTCTTTTAAATAAGGCTACACTTGCAGATAAAAAAGAAACAGAAAAATGGATTAAATCTTTAACTAAGGATAATACATATGCCTTAGATATTGACTGTATCACAGGATATAATTTAAATAAAATTGTTCCACTTATCAAAACAATTTTAAAAGAAAAATTAGATAAATTAAGAGCTAAGGGTCTAGTTAATAAAACTATTCGTAGTGCTGTTGTTGGTATCCCTAATGTTGGTAAATCAACATTTATTAATAAGATGACTGGTAAAAAGGTTTCTGTTGTAGGTGATAAACCAGGTGTTACTAAGCATTTATCTTGGTTTAAAGTTAATGAAGATTTACAAATTCTAGATACTCCAGGTATTTTATGGCCTAAGTTTGAAAGTGAAGAAGTAGGTATTAAGCTTTCTGTATGCCAAGGTATTAAGGATGAGATTATTGATATTTATAAGGTATGTGTTTATTCATTACTTTATATTGCACACAAATATCCAAATCGTTTAATTGAACGTTATAAATTAGATGAAATTAATGATACTGATGATGGTATTCATTTACTAGAAGATATTGCAAAAAAGAGAGGCTTCATTCAAAAAGGAGCTAAAATTGACTACGACCGTACTATTGTTTATGTTTTAAACGATGTTAGATCAAATAGATTAGGAGCGATTACTTTTGAAGAATCAAATTAATTTATATCAATATGAAGAGGCTTTAGAAGATAGAGGATATAAATATGTAGCTGGTGTAGATGAAGTAGGACGTGGTCCTCTTGCTGGACCAGAAGTTGTTGCTGCAGTAATTTTACCTCAAGGACTTCGTATTAAAGGACTTAATGATTCTAAGAAACTTTCTGAAAAGAAAAGAGAAGAATTATATAAGATTATTATGAAAGAAGCATTAGCAGTTGGTGTATCTTTTATATATGAAGAAGAAATTGATAGAGTAAATATTTATGAAGCTACTAAAAAGGGTATGATTGAAGCAGTTTCAAAGCTAAATATTAAGCCAGATCATGTATTAATTGATGCTATGCCTTTAGCTGAACTTGATATTGAACATACTTCAATAATACATGGAGATGCTTTAAGTGCATCAATTGGTGCTGCTAGTATTGTTGCTAAAGTTACTCGTGACCATTATATGGTTAATATGGATCATAAATATCCTAATTATGGATTTGCACGCCATAAAGGATATTGTACAAAGGAACATCTTCAAGCTTTAGAGAAGTATGGCCCATGTGAAATTCATAGAAAGAGCTTTGCACCTGTTGCTAAATTTTATCAAAAACAATTATCTTTTGATTTATTTAGTAATGATGAAGAATCTAAATAGATTTTATAAATGTGGTGATTTCACCACTTTTTTTAATTTTTTAAAAAAATTTATATTATATATAATATAGGATAAAAAAATCAAAATTTAGGTTTGACATATTTTGACATTTGTTTTAATATTTATATGAATTTTAAGTGTTTGGAGGAAATTTTTATGGAAAATGTAATTATTGTAGAATCTCCATCAAAATCTCATACTATATCAAGTTATGTTGGTGATGATTTCAAGGTTGTAGCCTCAGTAGGTCATGTTAGAGATCTTGCTACTAGTGGTAAGGATGGTCTTGGAATTGATATCGAAAATGATTTTAAACCAACTTATAAGGTTATTACAGGTAAAACAAAATTAATAAATGAACTTAAGAAGCTTTGTAAGGGTAAGCATGTATATCTTGCTACCGACCCTGACCGTGAAGGTGAAGCTATTTCATATCATTTAAAAGAAGTATTAGGACTATCTGACGAAGATTATTCACGTATTGAGTTTCATGAAATCACTCGTGAAGCAGTAACTGATGCATTTAATAAAGAGAGAAAAATTGATATGCAAATGGTTGATAGCCAAGAAACTCGTAGAATGATTGACAGAATCATTGGATTTCGTTTATCAAAGCTTTTACAAGCTCGTATTAAATCTAAATCTGCTGGTCGTGTTCAATCTGTAGCTTTAAAGTTAATATGTGATCTTGAAAAAGAAATTAAAGATTTCGTTTCTACTCCGTATTTTGAACTTCATGCTAAACGTGATGATTTAACATTAGACTTTATATCTTATAAAGGTTCTAAGGATAGAATTGTTGAAAAAGCATTAGCAGAAGAAATTTTAAATAGCTTAGGTAAAGATTTTATTGTTAGTGATATTACTAATAAAAAGATTGAACGTGTTAGTAAGCCTGCTTATACAACTAGTACAATGCAACAAGATGCTTCTAACAAATTAAATTTCTTAGCTAGTAAGACTATGAGAGTTGCTCAAAGCTTGTATGAAGGTAAAAATATTGGTAGTCAAACAACAGGTTTAATTACTTATATGCGTACTGACTCTACAAGACTTGCTGATAGCTTTGTAGCTCAAGCAAAGAATTTCATTAGTAGTACTTATGGCGCAAATTATGTTGGTGGAATGCATACTAAAGAACAAAAGCTTGCTCAAGATGCACATGAAGCTATTCGTGTAACTGATATTACAAGAACTCCTGAATCTATTAAAAATTATTTAACTAGTGATGAATATAAATTATATCAATTAATTTATGTTAGAACTATTTGCTCGCTTATGAGTAAAGCTATTGATAATAGATTATCTATTGAATTTAAGAATAATGAAACTGTATGGCGTTTAAATTATACAACTAATGTATTTGATGGTTATGATAAAGCTGATGTTTATTTAACTAGAAGCGAATTAAAGAAATTACCTGAATTACATTTAAATGATACTTTAAATGGATTTGATATTGTTCTTGATGAACTTATGACTAAACCAAAGAGTAGATATACAGAAGCTACTCTAATTAAAGATATGGAAGATTTAGGTATTGGTAGACCTTCTACCTATGCTCAAACTTTACAAACTTTAAAGGAAAGAGCTTATGTTGAATTAGATAAGAAGAGACTAGTACCTACTGAACAAGGTATTTTAACTAGTGATACATTAGATAATTATTTTGATTCAATTATTAATGTTAAATATACAGCAAATATGGAATCTAAGCTTGACCAAATTGCTAAAGGTGAAGAAACTAAGCTAAATGAATTAAATGAATTTTATGATTCATTCCAACCTGTATTTGAAAAAGCTAATCAATCTATGGAAAAGATTGGACCTAAATTACTAGATGAATTATGTCCTGTTTGCGGAAAGCCTCTTTGTGTAAGAAAGAGTAGATATAATACAGAATTTGTTGGTTGTTCAAATTATCCAAAATGCAAATATATTAAACCTACTGAAAAAGAAGTTCCAGATGAGGATACTAATATTGTTTGTCCTAAGTGTGGTACTGGTCACATCGTAAAGAAGCAAGCATTACGTGGTGCTAATAAAGGTAAATTTTTCTATGCATGTTCAAATTATCCAAAATGTAAGAATATTTATAGCGATATGCCAACAGAAAATATTTGTCCTAAATGTGGCGCTATAATGCTTCTTGGTGAAGATAATAATTTATATTGTTCAGCTCATTGTGAAAACAATACAGACTTTGTTTGCCCAACTTGTGGTAAAGGTCATTTAATTAAAAGAGTTGCAACTCGTGGCAAGAATAAAGGCAACGAATTCTATGCTTGTTCTAATTTCCCAAGATGCAAAGCTATATTTAACGAACTTCCAATTAAAAAAGATTAGAAATATGGATTTTTCCATATTTCTTTTTTCTATCGTTTGAAAAGAGTCGCTATATATGGTAAAATTAAGAGAATATTTTGGAGGTATTTCTATGGGATTTTTTTCCTTATTTAAGCATAAAGATAAATCGAAATCAGAAAAATATAAATTAGGTTTATTTAAGACTCGTGAAGGAGCATTTGCTACTTTAAAAGAAGTATTAGATGGAAAAAATAAAATTGATGATGATTTATTTGATTCTTTAGAAGAAATCTTCATCATGGCTGATATTGGTGTTGAAACTGTTGTTAATTTTATTGATGAATTAAAGGATGAAGTTAAAAATAAAAATATCACAGATCCAAGTGTTTTATCTGAAATTATTATTGATAAGATGTTTGAAATTTATCTAAAGGGTGAAGTTGTTAATGCTAACTTAAATGTTAAGAAGGAAAATCTTAATGTTGTATTATTTGTTGGTGTTAATGGAGTAGGTAAAACTACTTCAATTGCTAAGATAGCTCATATGTATAAAGAACAAGGTTATAAAGTTTTACTAGCTGCTGGTGATACTTTTAGAGCTGGTGCTATTGAACAGCTTGCTGAATGGGCTAAAAGAGTTGGTGTAGATATCGTAGCTAAAAATGCTGGAAGTGATCCTTCAAGCGTTATGTATGATGCTATTACTAAAGCTAAGCAAGAAGGCTATGATTTAGTTTTATGTGATACAGCTGGTAGATTACAAAATAAAGCTAATTTAATGGCTGAGCTTCAAAAGGTAAATAAGGTTATCGGTGAGGTTGCACCAGGTAATCCTGTTGAAACTTTACTTACAATTGACGCTACTACTGGTCAAAATGGTATGATTCAAGCTAAAGCTTTTGCTGAAATCACAAATGTTTCAGGTGTAATTTTAACTAAGCTTGATGGTACTGCAAAGGGTGGAATTGTTCTAGCTATTAGAGATCAATTAGGTATCCCTATTAAATTTATTGGACTTGGAGAGAAAATGGGTGATTTAGAAGTATTTGATATTGAACAATATCTATACGGTCTATTTGCCGATTTCTTTGATGAAAATGGAAATAAGAGATAGAGAAAAGTATATTGAACTTTATGATGTCTATAAAAGCTTATTAACAGATAAAAAGAAGGAATATTTTGAAGAATATTATTTATTTGATTATTCCTTACAAGAAATTGCTGATAATCACAATGTTTCAAGAAATGCATGCTTTGATGCAATTAAGAAATCTTGTGATGCTTTAGACAAGTATGAAGATAAATTACATATTTTAAGTAAAAATAAGGCTTTAGAAAATGCTCTAAAGTGTGATGATTTAGATGAAGTAAAACAAATCATTAATAAAATTATTGAGGAGTGATTATATGGCATTTGACGGCTTATCAAGCAGATTACAAATGGCGTTACGTAGAGTAACAGGAAAAGGTAGACTAGATGAAAAAGACATTGATGAAATGTTAAAAGAGGTTCGTATTAGTTTACTTGAAGCTGACGTTAACTTTAAGGTTGTTCGTGAATTCTTAAATGGTGTTAAGGAAAAAGCTTTAGGTGAAAAGATTCTTAAAGGTTTAAATCCAGGACAAGAAGTAGTTAAGATTGTTCGTGAAGAACTTAGAAAAACTTTAGGTGATGAAACAAGCGAAGTTATATTTGAATCTAATAAACCTACTGTTATTATGACATGTGGTTTACAAGGTGCTGGTAAAACAACTGCTTGTGGTAAGATGGCACTATTTTATAGAAAAAAAGCTAATAAGAAGCCATTCTTAATTGCTGCAGACATTTACCGTCCTGCTGCTATTGACCAACTTGTTACTTTAGGTAAATCTATTAGTGTTCCAGTTTTTGAAATGGGAGCTAATGAAAAGCCTGAAAAGATTGTAACTGAAGGTTTAAAAGAAGCACAAAGACAAGGTGCTGATTTAATCATTATTGACACAGCTGGTCGTTTACATATTGATGAAGCTTTAATGGCTGAATTAATTCGTGTACAAGAAATTGCTCGTCCTACTGAAACATTACTTACTGTTGACGCAATGACTGGTCAAGACGCTGTAAATATTGCTAAGTCATTCAATGAGCAATTAAAGCTTACAGGTGTTATTTTAACTAAGATGGATGGTGACACTCGTGGTGGTGCAGCATTATCTATTAAACATATTACAGGTATTCCTATCAAATTAATGTCTACAGGTGAAAAGCTAGATGCAGTAGAAATTTTCCATCCAGATAGACTTGCTGATAGAATTCTAGGTATGGGTGATGTTTTATCTTTAATCGACACTGTTACAGAAAATGTTGATGAAGATGAAATGATGAATATGACTGAAAAGCTAATGAGCGGTAAGTTTAATTATAATGATCTTTTAAAGCAATTTAAAATGATTAAGCGTATGGGTTCTATATCTAAGATTTTAGGATTCTTACCTGGATTAAAGCAAGTTAAACAAGCTGCTAGTCAAATTGATGATAAAGCATTTGATCAAATGGAATGCATTATTAAATCAATGACTGAAGAAGAAAGAAAGAATCCTTCTTTAATTAATTCAAGTGCAAGCCGTAGAGAACGTATTGCTAAAGGTAGCGGTAGAACAGTTACTGAAGTTAATAGATTACGTGAAGCCTTAGACCAACAAGTTAAGACTATGAAGCGTATGCAAAGTATGAGTGAAACTGATATGCAACGTATGGCTTCTAATTTACAAAATGGTAACTTTAGCGGAATGGGAATGAGCCAACACAAGGGTAAAGGAAAAGGTAAAGGTAACTTTAGAATTTAGTAAGGTGGTAAAGCTTATGTTAATAGCTTCATTAAAAGAAATTAGCGAAATCAAAACTTTACAAAATTATTGCGAAGGAATAGTCGTTTATACAAACGACTTTTCTTCGTTTTATAATAAAGCTTATGATGTAGCTGAATTACTTGAAATTTATAATCAAAAAGGAAATTTAAAGATGTTTATTGATCTATCTTGTATGATGGAAAATAAAGATATAGAACATTTAAGATCCTTTTTAGAAAATTTTAAAAACTTAGATGTTTATTATCTATATATTGATTTAGGTGTACATCAAGTTTTAAAGGAAAATGGAATTGAAAATAGAGGTGTATATAATCCTACAACTCTAATTACAAATCATGATGATTTAGCATTCTATTTAAATCAAAATATGTTAAGTACAGCTATTTCTTTAGAAATTCCTGTAACAGATATGATTAATATTTCCAAATTAAATAACAATAATATGTGGATGCAAGCATTTGGCTATCATCAAATGTTCCATTCTAAACGCCATTTGATTTCTTTATATAAGGAACATGATAATCTTAATTTTGAAAACTCTCCATTAAATTCCTTCCTTAAGGAAGAAAAGAGAGAAGATTTCTATCATATCTATGAAGGAAATCGTGGTACAATTTTATTTAGAAGTTATTTAATCGATTATTTATCTGATTTAAAAGCTATTAATCCCAAATATATCTTTATGGATAATATCTTCTTAGATTCAAATATATTTATTAAGTGTGTTGAAGCATATTCTAAATATTTAAATAATTTAATTAGCTTAGATGAGGCTTTAAATATTATTAATTCATTTGATTTAAAATTTGAAGAAGGATTTAAATTAAATGATACTGTATACCAAAAGGAGAAATATAATGCGTAAGGTTGAATTACTTGCTCCTGCTGGAGATTTAGAAAAATTAAAAGTAGCAGTACTTTATGGTGCTGATGCTGTATTTATTGGTGGTTTAAGATTTAGCTTACGTGCTCGTGCATCTAACTTTACTATTTATGATATTAAAGAAGGATGTAGATTTGCACATGAGCATAACGCTAAAATTCATGTTACATGTAATATCTTGCCACATGAAATTGATGTTTATGAGGTAAGAGAATATTTACATGCTCTTGAGGATGCTGGTGTAGATGCTATTATTTGTGCTTCTCCATTAATTATTACAGAAGTATTAAAAACTAAGATGGAATGTCATGTATCAACCCAAGAATCTACTATAAATTCTTCAATGGTTAAATTCTGGGAAAGCCTTGGCGTTCAAAGAGTTGTTTTAGGAAGAGAATTAGATTTAAAATCTATTAAAGAGATTAAAGAAAATTGTAATGTAGATATTGAATCATTTATTCATGGTGGTATGTGTGTTTCATATAGCGGTAGATGTATGTTATCAAATAATATGACTAACCGTGATGCTAACCGTGGTGGATGTGCTCATTCTTGTAGATGGAATTATAATCTATATGTAAATGGTGAAAAGATTAACAAGGACGATTTCTTTGCTATGTCATCAAAGGATATGTGTTCTATGCCTGTTTTAAAAGAATATCTTGAAACTGGTATTGATTCCTTTAAGATTGAAGGTAGAATGAAGTCTTTACATTATATTGCAACTATTGTAAGAGCATATAGAAAAGCTATTGATGAATATTATGAAACTGGTGATATTAAAAATATTAACCAATATATTGATGAAATTTCAAAAGCTGAAAATAGAGAAACTTCAATTGGTTTCTTAAAGGGTATGACTACTGTAAATGAACAATTATATGATTTGTTTAAAGAAAAAGCTACTCAAGATTTTATTGGTACAGTTTTAGATTATGATGCTGATAAAGGTTATATTAAGCTTGATGTAAGAAATTATTTTGATAATAATGTTAATGTTGTATTATTTACTCCTGAGGGAGATAAATATTTTACAATTAACGAAATCTTAAATGATAAGTTTGAACCAATTGAATGTGCAAACCATCCACGTGATATTGTATATATTAAGAGTCCATATAGCGCAAAACCTTACGATATTTTGAGGTTAACTGATGCAAAGGAAGATTAAAGATATTACAGTCAATTATGAAATCATTTTTAAACCTAAAAATAAAAATACTTATTTTAAATATAAAGATGATAAGTTATTTGTAATATTAAGAACTAAACGTGATTTAGTGTATTTAGACAAATTATTTAAAACTGATGAAGATAGACTTTATAAATTTTTACTTCGCGCTAAAAAGCCTGAAATAAAAAGTGATACTATTCATTTTTTTGGTAAGGAATATAAAGTTGTTATAGTTGATGACTATAATTATAAAATTGATATTAGTGGTAATAATTTTATAATACATACACATGTAGATTCTAAACGCTTTATAAAGCATCTGATAGATGAGTTTTATGCTCATGAGCTTAAGCTATATATAGATAGTATTTTTACTACTGCATTAAGAGATTTTAGTGATGTATATTATAATATTCCTGAAATATCTTATGTGGATGTTAACACTTATTTTGGTAAATGCTGGATAAAGAAGAACTTAATAGTTTTAAATGTTAAACTAGCAAAATATGATAAATTATATATAAAAAGTGTTTTATATCATGAATTTTGTCATTTTGTATATGCAAATCATAGCGCTAATTTTTATAAATTATATGAAGAAAAGTTTGCAAATGCAAAAAAAATTCAGCATGAATTAAGAATGATTAAATATAATGACTGTTATTAATTTAACCCCTTTATATTTTTAAATTTTTATTGTATAATTAGATAGCGAATTTAGGAGGTTTCATTTATGCAAACAAATAAACATGAAATTACTGAGGAATATAAGAAGCAACTAGAACAAGAACTAGATAATTTAAATAATGTATTAATCCCTGCAAACGTTCAAGCTTTACAAGAAGCTCGTTCACAAGGTGACTTATCAGAAAACGCTGACTACGATGCTGCTCGTGATGAACAAGCTCGTTTAAATGGTAGACTTCAAGAAATTAAAGAAATTTTAAAGACTGCTGTTATCATTAAGTTAGACAATTCTGACAAGGTTCAAAATGGTAAATATGTTGTATTATCATATGAAGGACCTAAGGGATTAGTTGAAGAAAAGTACCAAATCGTTGGTTCAGTAGAAGCTGATATCGATGCTAAGAAACTTTCAAATGCTTCTCCATTTGGTAAGGCTGTATTAGGTCATAAGAAGGGTGATACTGTTAAAGTTATCGCTCCACGTGGTACTATTAGCGTTACTATTAAAGAAGTATCTAATAACTAATTGTTTTGTTTAAATTGGATTAGATTTTATTCTAATCCTTTTTTTCTTGAAAATATTATATTTAACCTATATAATTAAAATGGTGTTATATATGTTAGAAAGATTTATTAATTATAAAAAAGTTATTCCAGAAGAGTATAAAGACTCTATTTATGATATAGATTATAAAGCATTATATGAAAGCGGTAAAAGAATTGTATTCTTTGATCTTGATAATACTTTAATTAGCTATAAAGAAGAACATGCAACTGATGAAATTAAAGCTTTTGTTAGAAGCTTAGAAGAAATCGGTTATGAGGTTATGATTGTATCTAACTCTCGTAAGAAAAGAGTTAAAGTTGTTGCAGATGAGCTTAATGTTAAATTTAGCTCACTTGCATTAAAGCCTACTAAGATTGGATTTAAGCGTGCTTTGCGTAAAGCGAGCCGTAAATATAGTAAGGAAGAAATTCTAGAGGTTGGAGATCAATTATTAACAGATGTATATGGCTCACGTAGATGTGGCTTTTATACTATTTTAGTTCGTGCAATTGATCATAAGACAGAAAGAAAGATTACTCGTATTAATAGAAATAGAGAAAGAAAGATACTTGCTCGTATTAAAGAACGTGATATAGCGGCTTATATTGAAAAATTACAAAAATATGAAAGTGAGAATCTATGAGTGAAATAATGTGTAAGGGTTGCGGTGCAGTTTTACAAACAACTGATCCACAAGCCAAAGGTTTTATTCAAACAATTGATGAGAAAAGAAAAGAATTATATTGCAAGCGTTGCTATCGCTTAATGCATTACAATGAATTTCCAAAAATTTTAGCTACTAATAAAGAATATGAATTAGTTATTGATGATCTTTTAAAGAAGAATGCACTTGTTGTTCTTGTTGTTGATTTATTTGATTTTACTGGTTCATTTATTCCTCATGTATTAGATAAGCTTAGAAATAAAGATGTTATTCTTGTTGCTAATAAATTAGATTTATTACCAAGAAGCGTAAATGTATCTAAGATTGTTGAATGGCTAGAATATATGGCTAACCGTTATTTCTTTAGAGTTCTTGCTATTCATATTGTATCTAGCTCTAAGGGATATTATATTGATGATCTATTGAATACAATAAGTATTGCTAGACAAGATAGAGATGTTTATTTTATGGGTTGTGCTAATGTAGGTAAATCAAGCCTTATCAATGCTTTATTAAAGCGCTTTGATAATCGTACTACAGATTTAATTGCTACTTCCCCAATTCCAGGTACTACTTTATCAAGTATTAAGATTCCATTCTTTGATGATAATAAAGCATTTATTGATACTCCAGGTTTAATAAATGAGAATAATGCATTATCTTTACTTGAAGAATCAAGCTATAATTTAATGGTTCCTCATAAAGAAATTAAACCTATTACATATCAATTACAAAAAGGTAATACAGTTTTACTAGGTGCTATTGCTAGTATCGCTCTTATTAGTGATTCTCAATGCTCATTTACAACTTATGTATCTGAAAATGTAACAGTTCATAGAAGAAAAGATATTGATACATTAGAATTTATGAATAAGCATAGAGGAACATTACTTGTTCCACCTTCTGCAAATGATTCTAAAGAACTTGAATATGTTACAAAAGAATTTAATGTATCTGCTAAACAAGATGTTGTTATTTCTGGTTTAGGATTTATTTCTCTAAACGCAGCTTGTAAAGTAAGAGTAACATTATTAAAAGACTTGGATGTGTTTGTTCGTAATGGAATTTTCGGAAAATAAAATTAATGAGATTAGAAATATAGTAGAGAATAAATATAAAACTAAATATCCTGATAAGATGGATAGATATAATCATATTTTAGGTGTTGCTAAAATGGCAAAATATCTAAGTAATATTTATAATATTGATTCTAGTCGTGCTGAAATATGCGGACTTGTACATGATTATTATAAATATGAATCAGAAGATGAGATGAAAAAACTTATCAATCCTAAAGATGCACAAGAATGTGCTAAGTATCCAGTTTTATATCATTCTTATGCAAGTGCTGAATCACTTGAAAATGTATTTGGTATTATTGATCCTGAAATGAAATCTGCAATTAGAAATCATGTTTTCGGTCATACTAATATGACTCGTCTTGAAGAAATTGTTTTAATTAGCGACTATACTGAAGAGAATAGAAAATATGATGATTGCATAAAAGTAAGAAATGTGTTATTATCAGGAGACTTGAATCAAGCAATATATGATTCAACTAAATATGTTATTAATTTCTTAAATAAGAAGAATATCGTACCTCATCCTATGCAATATGAAGTACTAAACGAATATGAAAGGAAAATTAAAAATGAATAAATTAGAAGCTATTATTAAAGGATTAAAAAGAGTAAACCCTTCTGATATGGTTTGCTATGACTCAAACCTTGTTAACCCATTCTTTGAATTTATCTTTGTTGCAACTGTAGATTCAGTTCGTCAAGCTAATGTGTCTATTGAATATATTAAAGAAAGCTTAGAAGAAGCTGGTCTTGGAATTAAATCTTATGAAGGTTTCAATTCTGGTTGGATTCTAATTGACGGTTATGATTTCTTAGTTCATGTATTCACTGAAGAAGAAAGACAAAGAGTTAATGTTGACAAGATTTATATGAATCTTGAAAAGATTGATTTAACTAAATATATTGAAGAATAGAAACAATTCGTTTCTATTTTTTTTTGAAAAAAAAGAAGCTTTTTAAGCTTCTTTTGCATATATTTTGGCTAATTCAATTAATATTCTTACATTGTCTTCCATATTATCAATAGGAACATATTCAAATCTACCGTGAGCATTTTCATAACCTGCTGATAGATTAGGACATGGTAAGCCTCTAGAACTTAATGATGAACCATCAGTACCACCTCTAAATGGTAATTCTATTGGAGTTATATTTGAAGCTTTTATTGCTTCAATTAAATTTTCAACTAATCCTTTTACTTTAGTTGTATATTCTCCCATATTTGGATATCCATTGCTCCAAGTAATAGTTGCGATAGTATCATTGTATTTTTTATTTGCATTATTAATTAGGCATTCAATAAATTCTTTCTTTTTATTAAATAAGTCTTTATCAAAATCTCTAATTAATATTCTTAAATAAGCTTCTTCACAAGTTCCTTCAAATAAAACAGGATGGTAGAAGCCTTCTCTTTCACAAGTATTCTCAGGACGTTCATTTAAAGGAATCTTTGACATAATATCAGTTGCAATTGTAATTGCATTTTTCATTATTCCTTTAGCTGTACCTGTATGAACTGATAAACCTTTTATTTTAATTTGTGCTTCAAGAGCATTAAATGTTTCAAAAGAATAATAACCTTTATGGTCTCCATCAAGAGTATATGCTACTGGGACATTAAATCTTTTAAAATCTAGATTTTTAGCAAGTCCACCAACTTCTTCATCAGGAGTAAATGCAATAGATATTAATCCATGCTTAATTTCATCATGATTAATTATATATTCAGCAAATGTCATCACTGCTGCAATTCCTGCTTTGTCATCTCCACCTAATAAAGTAGTACCATCTGTAAAAATAATATCACTACCGATATAATTTAAAAGGTTTGGGAAATCTTTAGGACTTATTATTATATTCTTTTCTTTATTTAATAATACGTCCTTGCCATCATAATTCTTTAATATCCAAGGCATTACATTTTCACCGCTTGCATCAGGAGCTGTGTCCATATGTGTTATAAGGCCAAATCCCTTTGCAGAAGTATTTGCTAAAATATTAGCATATACAATACAAGATTTTTCATCTAGATATACATTACTCGCATTAATTCTTTTTAATTCATTATATAATTCATATGCTAAATCAAATTGGCATTTAGTAGATACATCTAATCCTGTATTAGCTTTGCTCTGAGTATTGATTTTAGCATATCTTATTAAACGTTCGCTTACTTTATCATAAAATTCAGTCATATTTAAACCTACCCTATTTTTACATATTTTTATATTAACTCTTTAATTATTTTTAGTCAATTCAATTGATTTATTAAATCTTAAGTCATATACTAATTATAAAAACGTTAGGAGATTTAATATGGATAAAGTTTTAAATATTAATGATATTAAAAGATTTAAAGATCTTTATGAAGATAATAAAAACAATAAATTATTAGCTAATGCTGTACAAAAGAATGGAGTACTAGCATGTGCTTATAATTCAGCAGAAGCTACAAAGATGTCTACTGTATTTAATGTAGAAGTTAAAGATATGGTTAGTGTAACAAATCAGAAGCAATCTGGTCGTTGCTGGATGTTTGCTGGATTAAATGTTATTAGGAAAATTTTAGTTAAGAATTTAGGAGTAAAGGATTTAGAATTATCTGAAACTTATTTATTTTTCTATGATAAGCTAGAAAAAGCTAATAACAAATTAGAGAAAGCTATTGAATTTGTTGATGAAGGAAGAGATTCTAGAATATTCCAATCAATATTTGATTTTGGTCCTGATGCAGATGGTGGTTATTGGCATCAGTTTAAAGATTTAGTTAAGAAATATGGTATTGTACCTTTACAAAATCAACCTGAATGCTATTCAAGTACTAAGAGCGCTGAAATGGATGCTGTTTTAAAGGTACTTGTTTCAAAAGCTGTTGATACTATAGTTAGTATGAAAGAATCTAATGAATCTTTAAGTAAGATTAGAGATTATAAAGAAAGTGTATTAAGTGATGTTTATAAAGTATTAGCTATGTGTCTAGGTACTCCTGTAGATAGCTTTACATTTGATTATAAGAAGGATAATTCTGATAAAGAAAACAATGAAGCAGAAATTGTATCAATTACAACTACACCTCTAGATTTCTTTAATGATTATGTTAAGGAAGAATTAGATGATTACATCGTACTTGTTAATTTCCCTTCTGAACAATATCCTTTCTATAAAAAATATAAGAATATTGGTGCTAGTGCAATGTATTGCTCTGATTATTTTGTTTTAAATGTACCAATGGCTGATTTTAAGAGTTCAGCTATTAAAGCTCTTAAGGATCAAAATCCATTATGGTTTGCGTGTGATGTATCTGCTGCATCATTCCGTACTGAAGGTATTTTATCAACTGAAGTTTGCAATGTAGAAGAGTTATTTGGTATAGATTTAAAATATGATAAATATGAATCAGTTCGCTTCCGTTCTACTAGCTGCAATCACGCTATGACATTAACAGGTGTTAACTTAGTTGATTCATTCCCTAACCGTTGGAAGGTACAAAATTCATGGGGTAAGGATTTTGGTAAGGATGGTTTTTTTGTAATGAGCGATGCTTGGTTTGATAGATTTGTTTACCAAGTAGTTGTTAATAAGAAATATTTATCTGAAAATGTTTTAAAAGCCTTAGATACTGATTCAATTGAATTAAAGCCTTGGGAACAAGTTGCATAAAAAAATAAATGTTAGATTTTCTTAAATCTAACATTTTTTGACTTCTAACGCATTATCAAATTCATGAATATTATTTATTAATAATTCTTTAACATATTCTTCGCATTTTTTAGCATCAACGATTATAGATTTTGCATTACCAAACATAAAATATGAGGCAATGCCTTTTTCAATCATAGGCTTTTCAAGCTTTAAATAATGTTCACTTAAATGAGCATTATATTTTGAATAATGCTTATGTACATTATATTCATAAATCCCATTATTATCTTTAGTATAAAATTTATAAATATGATCTGTTAATCTATCAGCAACATTGAATTGTTCCTCAATTGAATGTATAAAAGTATTCTTTGATAATGGACAACCTAAAAATAATATTTTAGCATTCATTTTTCCAAGACGCCCAAAACATCCACTAGGAGAAGCTGGAGTATTAGCTGTATCATCATATTTAATATATTCAAAAGCTTTTTTACCATATGCAACAACAGAATGTGTTGGATGCTTGCTACGTATAAAGCCATGTCTAAATGCTATATTAGGAAGCATTCCTACACATGAATTTTCTATAGTTAAATCAAGTGTTTGATTATCTGAATTCATAAAACTCCATGTATGCATAGGAAAAATTATTAGTCCGTTTGAAAAATATTCTTTTAAAGCTTCTATTAAGCCTTCTGCATTGTTTTCTATTTTTCCTATAGAATGCAGTGAAGAATGAATCATAATTGTATCTGTATTTTTTAAATTTAAGTCTTTTAACGTCTTAAATATTAATTCTTTATTTAGCATCTTATCACCATATTTATATTAACAAGAAAATTTAATATTTGAGGAAAAAATGACACTTTACATTAATATTTTGATATAATAATAACAATAAATAAAATTGAGGTGGCTTATGCATTATAAATGCAAGAATTGTAATTATGAATTTGATGTGTTTTTACAACCACATCCACACAATAAAGTATCATTTTTAAATATTAATATGGGAGGATGCCCTGTATGTGCTAAAGCTCAAGCTATGTCTAAGGTGTGCCCAAAGTGTGGTTCTTTAGATTTAGAACAAACTTTAGCCTTAAATAATCGTTAGTTATTCTAACGATTTTTTATTTTTTGTTCGAAAACATTAAATTATTTAACAAAAATTCAAATTATTTAATTAATAATTTATTAAATTTTTAAAATTTTAGCATTTTTCTTTTTTTATTTCTTTTTTTATAGTATAATACATTTAATTTAAAAAAGGAGAATTAATTATGAAAGATGTAAGAATTCAAGATGATCTTTATGAAGCCGTTAACGGTGCTTGGTTAGAAACTGCCGTTATTCCTTCTGATAGACCTACAGCAGGTGGTTTTTCAGATTTAGATCAAGGTGTTGAAAAAACATTAATGGCTGATTTTGCCGCTTTTGCAAAGGGTGAAAAAACAACTGATATTATTGAAATGAAATATGCAGTTGAAATGTATAAAAAGTTTTTAGATGTTAAGAGTAGAAATGAAAATGGTATTAAGCCATTACTACCTTTACTTCATAAGATTTTAAATTTAAAGACTGTTAATGACTTAAATGCAGTCAGTAAAGAATTATCATTAGATAATGTTAAGATGCCTATTAATTTTGGTGTTGAAACTGATATGAGTGATGCAACTCGTCATTCATTTGTTGTTTTAGGACCTAGTCTTATTTTACCTGATACTTCTTATTATTCAGATGATAATAAAGCAGGTAAGCAATTACTTGAAGTTTG
>JAEEGL010273189.1_pt1 | contig 17582 bp, 18 predicted proteins | sample 9134231 | NCBI WGS metagenome assembly JAEEGL01 (sample SAMN16246548, study PRJNA631951) | gut metagenome | biome: gut microbiome; feature: rumen; material: fiber-attached | host: Bos | place: Iran: Karaj | collected 2018-10 | reverse complement strand
CTTTCGTAAATAAGAACGGTATAAAGGCGTTTTCCGAAAAGACCATGGTCTTTTTTCATGATCTGGATGAGGCCCAGGAGGCCAGGATACAGGCCTACTGTGACACCGATGAGCCCTACGACAAGGCCGGGGGGTACGGGATACAGCTTGGCGGAGCTTCGCTCGTGGATCACTACGTAGGGGACTTCGATAACGTAATAGGTTTTCCTACCGAAAGGATAAACGCGGAACTAAAATCGCTTATCGTTGATAAATAGATAAATTAACATAATCATTATTTCGTTTGAGAGGACAACTGAATTGAGTATCTACACTGACAACTGGATAGAAGATCACAAGGACGAGCTTATCGAAGCCTTAAGAGGCGCCGTCAGGTTCCGTACCGTCGAGGGCGCTGCCGAAGAAGGCGCTCCGTTCGGAGCTGAGGTAAGGAAATGCCTGGATTACACCCTCGATACCGCCTCATCTCTGGGTCTTTCCGCAAGGTCTCTCGATAATTACTGTGGGATAGTGGACGCCGGAGAAGGCGAGGAGATGCTCGGCATACTTGCTCACCTGGACGTCGTTCCTGAAGGAACGGGCTGGGACCACGATCCCTACGGGGCGGATCTTGCAGACGGAAGGATATACGGACGCGGAACTCTGGACGACAAAGGACCGGCATATGCAAGCATATTCGCGCTCAAGGCTGTAATAGCATCCGGAAAGAACTTCAAAAGGCGCGTAAGGATAATCCTCGGCTGCAACGAGGAGACCAACATGGGCTGCATCAACTATTACAAGTCGCACGAGCCCATACCGGATCTTTCTTTCTCTCCAGACGGCGAGTATCCTCTCACGAACTCCGAGAAGAGCATACTGCACTGCACTTATAAGGCTGATTTTAAATCGTACATAAAGATGGACGTAGGCGAGGCCGCGAATGTGGTCCCGGGATACGCCTGCTGCGTACTCAGCAGCTACTTCCAGGACAGGGAGATAAGCGCTGAAGGTAAGATCGCTCATGCTTCTCTGCCCTGGGAAGGCGAGAATGCCCTTCAAAAGCTCTTCCTAAAGCTCAGGAGCGAAGATCTTCGAGGCATGGACCGCGTCGCGGTAGACACTCTCTGCGAGGCTTTCAAGGACGAGTACTACGGACAGTCCCTGGGGCTGGATAAGGAGGATGAGTCCGGAAGGCTTACGCTCAACGTTGGCGTGATGCACTGGAACAGTGAGGGGTTTGAGCTGACTCTGGACCTTCGCTGCCCGGTGACGCTCCCGGAAATATATATTAAGGAACGCATAGAGCTCGCGCTGGCCGCTACAGGAGGAAGGATAGTCTCCTGGGATTACAGGCCAGGTTACAGCATCCCGGACGATTCCGAGATAGTAAAGAAGCTTCTTAAGGTATATATCGACAGGACTGGGGACACGGAGGCCAGACCTAAGAAGATAGGCGGAGGCACCTATTCCAGGGAGCTTCCCAACGCCGTCAGTTTCGGCCCCGAGAACTACATGTGCGAGGCTTCCTGCCATGTTGCCAATGAGTTCATAGGCATAGATCAGCTCCTCATGAACGCCAAGATGATAGCGGACGCCATTATTGCGCTCGCATGCGACTGATATGCGCCAGCGCACCATAAGGAACAGGGAAAAGATAATAGAGGAATGCGGGGCATGGCTCGCGGAGGATCCGGCTTCTTACAAGGGCCGCTGGAACAGCCTTTTCGGAAACGACAGGCCGATAAAGCTTGAGGTCGGAAGCGGAAAAGGACAGTTCATAAGCGCCATCTGCCAAAGGTACAGGGACATCAACTTTCTGGCCTGCGAGGGCGGCTACAACGTTTATCCCAGGATACTCCAGAAGGCCAGGCAGCTCAGCCTTGACAATCTTGCCGTGATACCCCAGTACATAGCTGACCCCTGCGATCTTTTCGAGGACGGCGAGCTGTCCGGGATATACCTGAATTTCAGCGATCCCTGGAAGAAGCAGACCGCTCACAGGAGGCTCACCCATAGGTCCAAGCTGGAAGGATACCGCAGGATATGCAGACCCGGAAGCGCCCTGGAGTTCAAGACAGACAACGACGAGCTCTTCGAATTCACGCTCGAAGAGATAGCGTCCCTGGGGCTCTCGCCGGACATCGTGGAGTACGATCTTTATTCCGGCGGGCTTGCTGAGAACAATATTCCCACGGAATATGAAGAAAAGTTCACAAAAAACGGCTTGAAGATCAAATATCTGAGGCTCAGTTTCACATTAATTTGACACTTTGGAAAAGTTTTGTGCTATTATAGCGTTGTAAGGCGGCGGGGGTGCCCGCTGCATGAAAGGAGGCCTAAATGGGCAGAGGCGGCGGCGGAGGCGGCGGCTTCGGCGGAGGAGGCAGCTTCGGAGGAGGCAGCTTCGGAGGCGGAGGCGGCGGCCATATAGGCGGCGGCTTCTCCGGCGGCAGAGTCGGAGGAAGCAGTCACAGCAGCGGTGGAAGCAGCTGGGGCGGCAGCAGCCACAGCAGCGGAGGCAGCAGCTGGGGCGGTGGTCACAGCTACAGCGGCGGTACGCGCAACTACAACTACAATTCCGGAGGCAGCGGTCTTTTCCCACCGCTTTGGTGGTGGATCTGGGGCAACAACTCCACAAGGACCCAGCAGCAGAGGGTAGTATACGAAAAGAAGGACGACAACAACGGCGGCGGAGGAGGCAAGGAGCCTCAGCAGCCCAAACCCGAAAAGCCTGAAAAGAAGACCACGGCTGTCGGATGTCTGTCCGTGATACTGATAATAATCGCCATCATTCTCGTCGTGGCCCTGGTAAGCGGCATCAACGCCGCGAAGGACGCCAAGAACCGCGTAAAGCTCGACGAGAAGGTGACCGTGGACATAGGTTACGTTGATGACCAGCTAGCATGGCTGAGCAACAAGTCCACCGTCCAGAGCGGAATGAAGAGCTTCTACGATCAGACCGGTGTAATGCCTTACCTGATCATTACGAATAACATCGGCGGAGCCAAAAACAACGCGGAGGCTCAGGTCTGGATGCAGAAGAAGTACGCGGAGCTCTTTAAGAACGATCAGACTCATCTGCTCGTAACGTACTATCAGGAGAACGGTTCCGACGATTACGCGTTCCTTTACGCAGGCTCTTCGGCGAACGGAGTGGTGGATGAGGATGCCAGAAACATCATCTACAACTACTTCAACAGGTACTACACCTCAGATCTTACTGACGACGAGTACTTCGCAAAGGTGTTCGAGGATTCCGCCAAGGAGATCATGAAGCAGTCCGACACCGGTTGGAAGGCATATCTCTTCTGGCTGATAGTAGTCATAGCCGTACTTGTGATCATGAACATCATAGATTACAAGAACACCATGAAGATCAGAAAGCAGGAGGCCGCGGCCAAGATCCTCAACGCAAACATAGAGGATCCGGGCTGGAAGGACGACGCGGAAGATCTTGCGGATAAATATGTTGATGAGGCAAGCGAGCTTGCTTCCAAATATGATGATAAATAACACAAAGAGTTATCAGGAGGAAAACAATGGGCATTTTATCAAGATTCAGTGACATCATCAGCGCTAACATCAATTCTCTTCTCGACAAGGCAGAGGATCCTGTAAAGATGATCAACAAGTACCTCATCGATGCAAGAGAGGATCTCGCTGAGGTCAAGAAGGAGACTTCCGAAGTCATGGCCGAAGAGACCAGAGCACAGCGCAAGGTCGACAACAACCTGGCTGAGGTAGCAAGGTATGCCGAGCTCTCCAAGAAGGCTCTCAAGGCCGGCAACGAGGGAGACGCAAAGGTATTCATCGCCAAGAAGCAGGAGCTCGAGACCGCGGGCGCCGCTCTGCAGACCGCTTATGCAGCCGCTCACGAGAACGCCATCAAGATGCGTCAGCTCTATGACAAGCTCGCTTCTGATATCGCTCAGCTCGAAGCACGCAAGGCCGGAATAGAGGCCAAGGCTTCCATAGCCAAGACCCAGCAGAAGGTCAACCAGTACACTTCCAAGGGCGACAAGATCAACGAGGTCATGGGCGCATTCGAGAAGATGGAAGACAAGGTCAACAAGGCTCTCGACGTTGCCAACGCAGCAGCAGAGCTCGATGCCAGCGCTATCGACGAGGCTATAGCTCTCGAAGACAAGTACAAGGCAGGCGTTACCGCTTCCGTAGACGAGGAGCTCGAAGCCCTCAAAAAGGAGCTTGGTCTGTAATCAGATCTGAAAAGCAAAATGAAGCAGGGACCGGAAACGGTCCCTGTTTTGTTTCTTTCCTGGAAACAAAACAACTGAAGTTTATACAAAACCTTGCTGTCTTTTTGATAAAATACTAATGGATAAAGTTATAGTTTATTGAAAAGAAGAGGTGATCTAATCATGGGCGTACCGACACTGGAAAAACAGATAAAGGACTTCGTCCTCACCGAATGCCATCAGGAGAAGGTAGGAATAGCAAGCATAGAAAGGTTCAATTCCGCTCCCAAGGGCATGCATCCCACGGACTTCCTTCCGGGATGCCAGTCGGTGATCGCTTTCTGCACACGTCTGCCCGACGGCGCTATCAACGCGGCTCTTAGGGCTTACGAAGACAGAAAATTCAATGTTCACGGACAGTATGCGCTGTTCGGTTACGTGGGTTCTCCGAACTACAATCTGCTGTGGGCGAACTATAAACTGGCAAGGTTCGTTGAGAAGCTTACCGGCGAGATATGCATGCCGATGACAGCAGGTCCTACTCACGGCTCCGGAATGCTCTCCATGAGGCATTGCGCCGTAGCTGCCGGACTAGGTCAGTTCGGATGGCACAGTATAGTGGTGACTCCCGAGTTCGGACCCAGAAACCGTTTCGGTGCAGTACTTACCACTGCTAAGCTGACACCGGATCCGATGATGGGCGGCGAGAGGCTCTGCGATTACACTACCTGCCACGTATGCGAGAAGATGTGCCCCACAGGCGCCATCCCGCCGTACAAGGCCGGTCAGGAGAGGATAGTGGACTTCGGAGAGGGCCAGATAGAGAAGTACTCCGGCATCAACTGGACCAAGTGCAAGATAGCGTGCGAGGGAGACTATAAGGACTTTAACTTCAACGGAGATTATAACCTTATAGACCCGATAATCGAGAACCCGATAGACGAGGAGTTCTCCGTTACCTCCATGTTCCGTGTAAAGGCGGAGAATACCTACATGCACTTCTTCCAGCACCAGACTTCATGGAAGTGCGGAAACTGCCTGCAGTACTGCCCGCTCGGAAACTGGAAGGAGAGGTTCTACGACACGAAGATATCCAACGTGAACATCAACCAGTTCATAGACAATTATCCCGATGTCGACATGGATACATATAACGGGGAGGCGAAAAAATGACTAAGACAGAAGCTGTAAAGAATCGTATATTTGCCGGCTCCGATATGGACTATGTTGGCATATGCCCGTCCTCCGTACTGGAGGGAGAGCCAAAGGGACACAGGCCTTCAGATCTCCTCCCGAACGCCAAGTCCATAATCGTATTCGGAAGAAGGCTTATCAACGGGTCTGTCCAGACCAAGTTCAGGTTCATGGAGAACGGTGTCGGAAACATAGTGGGATCCTATTCCGCACACTCCTTCGTACTTTCCATCAACCACCTGTGCATGAAGCAGACCTACGACATAGCCCAGTATCTGGAGAACACCTTCGGATGCTTCGCCATGCCGGTCACCAATAACGTTCTCCAGGCCGTACAGCCTGAGGGCAACTACGCTCCGTTCTTTGCCGATCCCTACAAGGCCGGACTTCCGATCGACTTCTACAAGGCGGCGGTAGCGGCGGGCATAGGCGAGATGGGCTGGAACCACAGGATCATAACCCCGGACAACGGCCCGAGAGTCTACATCTGCGCTATAATAACTTCAATGGAATTCGAGGAGTACGACAAGCCGTATGACGGCCCGAAGCTCTGCGATCCCACCAAGTGCGGAGTCTGCTCGGATGTATGTCCTACACACGCTCTCGATCCAAAGAAGGGCACCAAGGTGACAATCTGCGGCAAGGAGTACGACCTCGGCAAACTGGATGTAAACGGATGCTCCGTGGCATGCTTCGGCTTCAGAAGGCAGCTCAATCCGCGTACCGGCGTAGTTGTCGACAAAGACAGTCCTACTGATGAAGAGCTTGCCGACGCTCTCTCCAGGAACTTCGAAAAGCCCGGATTCCAGACTCTGGACCACATGCCGATGTTCCACTGCGAGAGATGTCTCATCTACTGCCCGGTAGGGAATTGGAAGGAAAAGTTCGTTGATCATGGTCTTACCAACAGGGAGGTAAAGTGATGAAGAAAATAGTGATCCATACCGGATTCCTGCCTGAAGGAACGATCAAATACGAAGGGCAGTACATCTACAAGGTAAAGGCCTACAGAGAAGGCCGCAACGGTCTGGGAGAAGGCTTCCCGCAGCCGGAATTCCTGGACCTTGAGCTTGAAGGCGTAGGCGGCATCGACGGAAAGCTGGAGAAGACAAAGATGGTCGGAAGCGACCATATCTTCGACTACAAGATCCATAAATACTATCTCCTTGAGCATGAGGTCTGGGTAAAGCACCTGGGCGGGATGAAGTATGTTTCCGACTGGACTCCGGCGGAAGCCTGGGGCGTTGCCTGTGAAGAGACCTACGACGATGCCGGCAAGGTCATAGCCGAAAGGCCTCTAGGCTTCATAATCATTCACAGCGACCGCAGAGCGGGCTATGTAGTATAGCAAGGGCAGGTGATCGATATGGATAAAATAATCGTAACAAGAGAGATAAAGAACTATCTGTTCAAGGAACACGGAATGGACCTTGTGGGCATATGTCCCGCCTCTGCTCTGGCTGCTGAGCCTGAAGGCTACAGACCTACCGACATCCTTACCTGCTGCAAGTCCGTGATAGTATACGGAAGGCGCCTCCTCAACGGAGCGGTGCAGGCTCAGTTCAGAAGGCTTGAGGACGGTACTCAGACTGCTGAGTCCATCTATTCCACCTACGGACTGGAGCTGGTGCCCAACTGGACCATGGCTCTTTCGACGTTCTATCTTGCGGACTTCCTTGAGAATATGTACGGCGGATCCACCCAGCCGATGGGGTGCGGCCCGGAGCAGGCCACGCTTCCCAAGAACACTCCGCTCCCGATGTTCGCAGGCCCCAACAAAGACGGTCTTATCATGAACATAGGCCACGCTGCGATAGCTGCAGGCATAGCTCAGCCGTCCTGGAGCAATTTCCCGGTGACTAAGGAATTTGGTCCCAGAGTACAGTTCGGATGTATACTTACGAATCTTGAGCTCGTATACGATGAGCCAGACAACGGTCCCGCGCTCTGCGATCCCGAGAAGTGCCATATCTGCAGCGACATGTGCCCGATGGACGCTCTTCCGCCCAAGGACAGCGGAAAGAAGACCGTCTGGACCATCAACGGCAAGGACTACGAGGTGGCTCAGCACAAGGTGAACGCCTGCACTGTAGCCGCTCTGGGAATGCGCGATGAGTTCGCGGGCATCAGAAAGCGCGGAGATCTCGTGGAAGGCAAGGATCCTTCCGATGAGGACATCGCGAGAGCAATGAGGGCCTATCCGCTGGACAACAGCAACCTGGACCATTACCCGAAGAACTTCTGCAACAGATGTCAGGTCTACTGCCCGATAGGAAACAGGGATAAGATCTTTAAAGAGACAGGTCTCTCCAAGTACTGATATTCCGGAGGTGCGCTATGAGCAATATCGACCCGAGATGGGGAAAGTGGGCTACACCGCCCAAACCCTACACTAAAGAGGACTTTGACGAGGAATACACTACTGAGGTGCTGGTCATAGGCGCCGGTATATGCGGCCTGTCCTGCGCATACAGCGCGGCGGAGTCGGGCTGTGAAGTGACTGTTATCGAAAAACTGCCGATGTATCACGGATTTGCCTTCAACGTCGGTGTGGTAAACTCCAAGTTCATGCGCAGCAAAGGCATAGTCAACGATCCCGACGAAGTGGCCCGCGAGTGGATAAAGCGCTGCGGCAACCGCTGCGATGAAAGACTGGTCCGCAAATTCGTGGATAAGAGCGAGGAGGCCATGGACTGGGCGCTGGACCTTGCAATGAGGCCCGAATACGGGGTCCGTCCAAGCCTTCAGGGCGCTGTCTACAAGGGCGAGTCCTACTACGAGATCTACGGCACTCATATCTTCTACGACGGACCTATCGCCAGACAGGGCAAGTTCGGCGGCCTGAACGACATAATGGAGCCCATGTATCAGGAATCCCTCAAGCTTGGGACCAGGTATTTCTACAATACCACCATGGAGCAGCTCATCAAGGAGAACGGCAGGGTGACAGGCGCAGCCGCAAGGACCAAGGACGGCAAGCTCATAGCTGTAAGAGCCAGCAAGGGCGTTCTTGTGTCCACCGGCGGCATCGGCGGAAACGACGAGATGTGCGAGGACCTCTGCCCGATAGCCAATAAGGTGGCGGCAAAGGTCAACGTACCCAAGGGCATAGACCTGGGCGAAGGCCATAAGGCAGCTCTTTGGGCAGGCGCCGCCTTCGAGGATACGCCTTTCCCGACCATGATGCATCCTCAGGCCATACGCCATCCCAACTACTGCTTCCTGTTCGTAACGCCCAAGGGCAAGCGCTTCATGAACGAGGACAACTACCTGCAGGGCAGGAGCTTCGGTGTCATAAAGGCCGGTTACAAGTGGTGCTGGGCGATATTCGACGGCGACTGGGCCGAAAAGATACCCAAGACCCTCGATTACGGCGGAGGCATATACTGGGGCGAGAGCTTCGATCTCTTCACCGGAACGCCCTTCGACGAGAAGGCGGTAGGGGATAAGATCCAGTGGAGCCTTGACAACGGCTTTGCCGTAAAGGCCGATACCCCGCGCGAGCTCGCCGAGAAGATGGGCATAGACGCCGATGAATTCGTAAAGACCTTCGAGCAGTACAACGAGTACTGCCGCAAGGGCCATGACGATGAATTCGGAAAGAGGAAGGAGCTGCTTATCCCGCTGGACAAGCCGCCTTACTACGCCAGGAAGTTCGGTCCGGCTCTGCTATCCGTATGCGGAGGCGTAAAGGTAGACGAGAACTTCCGCGCTCTCGACGAGAACAACGAAGTCGTTGAAGGTCTGTACGTACTCGGAAACACCATGGCAGGAAGGTACGGCGTGGATTATCCCATGCTTCTTCCCGGAAACAGCGTAGGATCCGGTCTTACTTACGGATACCTGTTGGGAAGAGACTTCGGTAAGATGAAGTAAGTTCAAAAAAATCAAAAGGACGGCTCACCCGAGCCGTCCTTTTTTCGTCTACAGATACATCTCTATAGAAGAGGCGAGGTTGGTTATCTTTACCTTTTTGCCGCCTTCTACTTTTTCACCGTCAAGGGACCAGTCGGTGCCCTCATCCATAATAAATGTTATGTCTTTAGCCTTAAAGAACTCGAACATGTCGTTGTCGAAGTTGGACTGGAGCACTCCTGTCACTACTTTGTTCGTCTCGGAAAGGTTGTTCGGGAATTTAACGAGTATCACCTCAAACAGGCCGTCGTGCAGGTCCACTATGCTCTCGGAGAGCTTTACAAGACCGGCTACGGACTTGGTATTTGATACGGAGCAGTAGATGTATTCATCTTCGAACTCTCTGCCGTCCGCTATGACCTTTGCCTTATATCTCTGCATGTTTCCCAGCTGCTTTATGCCTTCTATCAGGTAGGCCATATGTCCTATTGAATTCTTAAGCTCCTGAGGAGCGCTGTAGGAAGCGGCGGAAAACGCGCCGAAGGTGGCTATGTAGCTGAAGTGATGATCATCGTTAAACTGACCGACGTCTATGTGCATCCTTACGGATTTGCAGATGTTTACGGCAGCGGCAGTGGGGAACACCGGGATCCCGAGAGTCTCCGCAAAATCATTTGTGGAACCTGCGGGTATATAGCCCAGCGGAACTCTCTGGTACTTGTCTACCGACAGCAGGCCGTCTATGGCCTCGTTCAGGGTTCCGTCTCCTCCGCAGCACACCACAAGATCGTAACCGTTCTTATGGGCGTCCCTCGCCAGCTCTCTTCCGTGTCCGCGGTACTGGGTGATGGCTGTCGTTACTATGAATTCGTTGTTGCTGAAGACGTCGATAACGTCGAAGAGCTCATTGCGCATCTTGAGCCTTCCAGCAACCGGATTTACTATGAGAAGTATTTTTTTCATGATAACTCCTGTGATGATTTCTTTAAGTCATGTAATATATTAACTCATTATTGTGGTAAAATACAAATGAATTGTTGTAAAGGAGGGTATATGTTTTTACTGGGTACTGACATAGGCGGAAGCAGCGTAAAGCTCGCTCTTGTAAACGCGGATGACGGATACGAGATAGTATCCAGAAGTTCTTTTCCGTTTGAAGGACAGCCGGCTGAGGAGATGTGCCTTCAGATAAGAGGCGCGGCAGACATCATGCTCGCGGAGACCGGACTTTCCGACAGCGATATAGCCGGTGTGGGGATATGCGTTCCGGGAAACATAGACAAAGAACGCAGCACAGTCGTCAACGCGTATAACCTCGGATTTCACAACGTACCGCTTAAAGACCTTGTTTCCGGGCGTTTTCCGGGCAGGGAAGTGTCTCTGATGAACGACGCTGACGCCGCCGCTCTCGCGGAGTATAAGGCGGGTGCCCTTGAAGGCTGCCGCAGCGCCATGCTCCTTACCTTAGGCACCGGTCTGGGCGCAGGATTGATACTTGACGGAAAGATCTTCCTCGGCGGATGCGGAAGAGGTTTTGAACTTGGACATATGCCTTTCAAAAACGGTGGGGATCCCTGCACCTGCGGCCTTGAAGGCTGCATGGAAAGATACGTCTCGGCGTCAAGGCTCGCCAGGGACGGCGCCCGAGTGCTCGGTGAGACTTTCAGTACCGCCAGGGCCGTCACAGACGCGGCCATATCCGGAAATAAGAAAGCGAAAAAGCTGCTGAATGATTACATAGATGTTCTTTCGGACGCCATAGCGGGGATATGCAACATATTCGACCCCGAAAGGATAGCGATAGGCGGAGGTCTCAGTGCCGCTGGTGACATACTTTTCGCGCCGCTTTCGGACCTTGTGGAAAAGAAGAACTTCTACAGAGCCCGTTACGACATAGTTCCTGCAAGATTCTTAAACGATGCGGGAGTGCTGGGCGCGGCGTTTTCCGTCGGTTTGACAAAAGATTGAAATTGGAATATATTTAATTAGTTTTAATATGCTTTAAAGCATTTTTGAAATAATAATTTTCGGAGGATAAAAAATGGAAGAGAAAAAAGGCCTGATCAAGGAATTCAAGGAATTCATTATGCGCGGCAATGTCATGGACATGGCAGTAGGCGTCATAATCGCCACCGCGTTCGGCAAGATCACCACGTCCCTTGTTAAGGATGTGTTCATGCCGTTCATAGCCCTTATATTCGGAGCAAGAGACATGACGGCGCTCAACATCATAGTCAGAGCGGCCGAACTCGACGCCGAGGGCAATGTTGTTAAGGAAGCGATAGTCATAGGTTTCGGAACTTTCATTACAACGATCATAGACTTCATACTCGTAGCTCTCGTCGTCTTTGCCGTAGTTAAGGCATTCAACGCCGCAAGAGCCAAGGCAGAGGCAAAGAAGGCCGCTGAGGCTGCCGCTGCAGCGGAAGCTGCCGCCGAGGAAGAAGCTCCTGCAGGTCCTACCCAGGAAGAGCTTCTTGCCGAGATCCGCGATCTCCTTAAGGAATCAAAGTAATAACGGAAGGTCATATCGATGGCTAAGTGCGTAAATTGCGGCGCGGAACTTCCGGAAGGCGCAAGATTCTGCAGGAACTGCGGCACCAGAGTGGAGATACCGGAGCTCAGGCCGGAAGTATTGGAACAGAAAAAGGAAGAGATCGAAGCCACCGCTCTCAGCCTCAGAGAACTGAGCGACAAGATGATAGCGTCTTTCGTTACCGGGATGAAGGACTTCGAGGGATCACTTGAGAAGGTCAGGAAGGAAGCTGAAGCCAAAGTGGCCGATGCCGAAAAGAAGTTCGCTGACAAGGCTTCCAAGCTCCTTGTAAAGGATAAGGAATACGCCGAACTGAGCGATAAGTTCAAGCAGCTGCAGTCAGCCAATCAGAAGCTTCAGGCGGAGAAGGCCGAAGCTCAAAACGAGATCGCTTCTCTTAAGGCCCGCGTAGCTGCTCTCGAAACGGCTGCGTCAAAGACTCCCGCTGCTCAGCAGAGCGCGGAGAGCAAATGATCGCTGGCATCAATACCAAGACCAGGATCGCTGCGGTGATACTTGCCGCGGCGGTCCTTTTATTGTTGTTCGTTGATTGGCTCGCCATAGGCGGTGAGACGAAGAAGGAGTGGGACGACGCCAGGTCCGATATCGAATACTTTGTGGAAAAGATGGAATCGTACGGACAGTGGATAGACATGGACCTGGACCTCAATGCCATAAGCATCGCCGCCAGGCAGATGCTTAACGGAAAGCTTACTCCCGCGGAGATCTTCAGCATATCCGGTACGGGAAGAAATGCCGTCAGGACCCTCTATAAGGCCGTAGGACGCTACTTTATGCAGGAAAAGGATTACCGCACCTTTATGGTACTTACGGGCTGTTACAGGGCCGTTTTTATCCTTGCGGCGGTATCGATACTGCTGAGCTTGTTTATCAGAGCAAGCGGTAAGCTTGTGAAACTGGACTTCATAATGATAGTATTCGTGGGCATACTATTCATAGTAATATGCGCCGTGTCCGCCGCGCTGTCATCCAGGGGCATAAAGCTCGACATCACAGTTTTTACATTACTTGCGCTCATATGCGCTCTGCCGCTGAACATCATCGGAAAGATACCGGTTCTCAGGTAAGAATGAAATAAGAAAGACCTTCCGGAAGATCCGGAAGGTCTTTTTGTTTGGTGCGGTATAATGGACTTGAACCATCACGGTGTTACCCATACGGCCCTCAACCGTACGCGTCTGCCAATTCCGCCAATACCGCAGGCAACGGAATGATATTAGCACAAAGCTTGCTTGTTGTAAAGCGTTTTTTTAAAAATCAGCCGTAAGTTTTTATCAGCCAGATGACCAGCAGCATCAGCGGGAAATAGGCGTAGTAGATGATCTTTACGGCCAGATTGTTGGGTCCGCGTTTGCCGTTGTAGAACCAGGTGAAAACGGCTCCGAGCATGGCAAAGGTCTTGTCGGGGAAGCTGTAGTAGAACCCGTCGACCATTATGTTGAAGTAGTTGTCCGCAGCAACGTAGAGCACTATAAGCCCGAAGCATATAAGCTGAAGAAGCCTGGAATAGGTGACGTTGCTGCTTATGTACATTATCCCGACTATCACCATGCCGAAATAGGATATCTCGCAGTTGAGAAGGCTGCAGGCCAGCCCGCCCAGATAGCAGAGGACCACGGTCGACAACAGCGTGAGTATCATGTTGTCGAAACGTTCCTTCACCATGTCCGCAAGGTTTACGATGACGAAGGCTATCAGTATCGAGAGCATGATGCTCTGCCTGGATATGTCCCACCACTTTCCGCATATCAGAAGGTCGTGAGGTATCTCGGAGATGACGGTGAAAAGCAGTATCCTGCGGAAATACGCGTACTTGTTCGAAGTCTTCTTTATGCCTTCTATAAGCAGGAAGGCGAAGATGGTGAACGAGAAATACAGCATGTATGTCGGCCAGTCCACCTCGTGTTCCCCTGTAAGGAGGGTGGAATAACCGAAAGTCATGGCGGCGTACGCTATCAGCCGAAGTATCAGCGCGTTGAAACCTTTTCTGTTTTTGATAGGGGTATCTGTCATTACAGTATTAGTATACCACTTTCGGCGCACTTTGTGCGTGTCTCTTCGTCCCAAACGGCAGACTGGACTTCGCCTATGTGCGCGCAGCCGAGAAGCAGCATGCAGAGCCTGCTCTGACCTATGCCTCCGCCGATGGTGTAGGGAAGCTTACCCTCAAGCAGTGCCTTGTGGAAGGGCAGTTCCTTTCTCTCAGTGCATCCGGCAAGCTCAAGCTGCCTTGCGAGGCTCTCGGGAGATACTCTTATGCCCATGCTGGAGATCTCAAGCGCCTGGCCGAGGATCTCGTTCCAGAACATGATGTCCGCGTTAAGCTCCCAGTCGTCGTAGTCCGGAGCTCTCATGTCGTGAGGTTTTCCGCTCCTTAATGCGCCGCCTATGCGCAGGATGCAGGCGGTATGATGATCCTTAAGATATTCGTTCTCCCTTTCCTTAGGTGTAAGATCGGGATACATGTCCTCCAGTTCCTGGGAGTCCACGAAACTGACGTTGCGGTCCTTGTATGAGAGCGCGTTAAGGGCAGGGTACTGCTTCCTGAGCTCAAGCTCCGTGTCGCAGATGGCGTAAACTATCCTGCGAACAGTGTCCTTGAGATAGTCCATTGTGCGGTCATTTACGTTTATGACCTTTTCCCAGTCCCACTGATCCACGTAGACGGAGTGGATGTTGTCCAGATCCTCGTCGCGTCTTATGGCGTTCATGTCGGTGTAAAGGCCGCGGCCTTCATAAAAGTGATAGTCCTTAAGAGCCTGCCTCTTCCATTTGGCCAAAGACTGCACCACCTGGCATACGCGTCCGTCCTCCTTGATGTCGAACTCAACCTTTCTTTCAACGCCGGAGAGGTCGTCGTTAAGGCCTGTCCCTGCTTCAAGGAAGAGGGGGGCGGACACTCTGCTGAGGTTAAGAGCATCTGAAAGCGCGTGCTCGAATATCATGTGGATCTTGCTGATGGCTTTCTGGAGGTCGTAGGAATCCAGTTTGGCCTTGTATCCTTCGGGAATGATTATGCTGCTCATGCCTTAGCCTCCAGCTGTTCTATTGCAGCTATCTGAGCGCATATCGCAAACACTTCCATGGCGGGTTCCAGCTCTTCGACCGGAGGGAAGGAAGGCGCTATGCGCAGGTATCTGTCGTCGGGATCGTTGTGGAAGGGGTGGGTGGCTCCCGGGCCCGTCATGGTGACGCCGCAGGCTTTCACAAGTTCATTTATCCTTGTGGCAGTTCCGTCGTTTGCAATAAAAGTAATGAAATAACCGCCCTTGGGCTTGGTCCAGCTTCCGGCTCCCTTGCCGTCCAGCTCTCTTGAAAGCACTCTGAACACGGCATCGAACTTGGGACGCAGTATCTCGGCATGCTTCTTCATTACGTTCTCAACGCCGCCCTGGCTCTTGAGGAAGCGCACATGGCGGAGCATGTTCATCTTATCCCAGCTGATGGTCTCGTACTTTACCTGGCTTTCGGTAAACTTGATATTGGCCTCGGAAGCGCCGAAGAAACCTATGCCAGATCCTGCCATTGTGATCTTAGAGGTTGAACCGAACATGTATACCATGTCCGGATTTCCGGCTTTCTTGCACTCGTCGAGGATGTTCAGCAGCTGAACGTCTCCGTAGATATGATGGACCATGTAGGAATTGTCCCAGAATATCCTGAAGTCCTTGGCGGCAGGCTTAAGGTTGGCCAGCTCTTTAACTACTCTGTCGGAATAGGTTATGCCCAGAGGATTGGAGAACTTGGGTATGCACCACATGCCCTTGACTGTCTCATCGCTTTCGACGTACTTCCTGATGACGTCCATGTCAGGGCCTTCTTCGTCAGTCTGCACCTGTATCATGTCTATGCCGAAGAATTCGCACATGCCGAAGTGCCTGTCGTATCCGGGAACGGGGCAGATGAACTTTATCTTATCGTATTTGCCCCAGGGCTTTTCGGATCCGAGTACACCCCTGAGCATGGCCCTTGAGAGGCAGTCGTACATGAAGTTGATGGAAGACGCTCCTACGACGATAGTCTCTTCCAGTTTGGTGCCCAGGAGCTCTCCGAAGAACTCCCTGGCTTCCTGCAGACCGAGAAGGGCGCCGTAGTTCCTGGCGTCCGTGCCGTATTTATCCCTGCAGTCGGTATCGGAGTTGATGACATCCATCATGGGCATTATCATGTCGAGCTGCTGGACGGAAGGATTGCCTCTTGCTATGTTGAGGGAAAGCTTCATGTCCTTGAACTTCTGATAGCGTTCAAGAAGTACCGCCTTGGCATCCGCAAGCTCTTTTGCAGTCATGTCCTGGTATCTTTTCATAGTCTGATGCCTCCTGTTTCTGTTGTTATTAAAAACATATTTTATTATCTTGAAGTAAAAAGAGCAAGCGATTATACTTATTTTAATAAGAATTTTTGTATTTTAATACATGGCAGGAAGTACTGATGATAACATATGACATCGATCAGCTGGATATAAGAAAGATAGCCGACTCGGGGCAGACTTTCCGTATGGAGGATATCTCCGACGCGTCCGGAGACAGGTTCAGATGCATAGCTTTAGATAAGATATGCACTGTCGGAAACGGCATTATAGACTGCACGGAAGAGGATGAGAACTTCTGGAAAGACTATTTCGATCTTGATACGGACTACGAGTCCATGACGGATCACATCGATCCGGACGACGCTTATCTCTGCGGATGCGCCGAATACGGCAGGGGGATAAGGATACTCAGGCAGGACCCCTGGGAGATGCTGATAACTTTCATAATATCCCAGAGAAGGAGCATACCTTCGATAAAGACCTGCGTCGAAAGACTCTGCAGCAGGTACGGTAGGCTTATTGCGGAGGATACATATGCATTCCCGACTCCTGACGAGCTTTCGGAGGCCGGTCTTGAGGATCTTTCGGACTGCGGCCTCGGGTACAGGAGCGAATATGTGTATCTGGCCTGCAGGGATGTCTGCAGCGGAGCGCTCGATCTTGACGCTCTGAGGTCCATGCCTGACAGTATAGTATTCGAAAGGCTTCTTGCGCTGAGGGGAGTGGGACCGAAGGTCGCCAACTGCGTATGCCTTTTCGGATTCCACAGGATAAGCGCTTTCCCGGTAGACGTATGGATAGACAGAGTCCTTAAGGAGCATTATCCCTGCGGTTTCCCGATGGACAGATATAACGGATATGCGGGGGTCATGCAGCAGTACATGTTCTACGCCGCCAGAAAGAAGTAAAGGTAAGACAGATATGACTGAGACACAGATAAAGTATTTCATGAAGGCCTATGAGACCGGAAATATAACTTCTGCCTCCGAGGAGCTGATGGTCACAAGGGCTGCTGTATCCAAGGTGATAATCTCGCTTGAGAACGACCTTTCTCATCAACTTTTCCAGAGGAATAAGACCGGCATAACTCCGACTGAGGCCGGAGAGGCTCTTTATATCCGCCTCAGTGCGCAGAAAAATACATATGATTCTATAGAAAAATACATCAGAGAGCTGGACAACGAATCCGAGCTTCCCATAAGGGTGGGTGTCACTCCGACGAATATAGATGCCGTATATGATGTTCTCATGGAATACCAGTCCTTGCTCAGAGGTCGGAAGATCAACATAGAAGAAGCCAAGTGGAACGACCTTAAGGAGCTTATCCTGAACGAAAAGGTTGACATAGTTTTTTTGCCTATTAGAGATGTCAGCCACTCTCTTCCCGGATATAATGCCGTCCGTGTATATACGACCGCAGTATGTCTTGCTGTATCCGCCGGACATCCGTATGCAGACAAAAAGACCGTAGGGGTGCTGGATCTTG
>JAEEGL013355174.1_pt1 | contig 17583 bp, 11 predicted proteins | sample 9134231 | NCBI WGS metagenome assembly JAEEGL01 (sample SAMN16246548, study PRJNA631951) | gut metagenome | biome: gut microbiome; feature: rumen; material: fiber-attached | host: Bos | place: Iran: Karaj | collected 2018-10 | reverse complement strand
TAATGACACATTTCATGAGCCAGCGTTAATAATAAAGATTTTTCAGTCCCAGTGTAATGACCATTAAGGCCAATTATTGGTTTACACAATTCAATGAAATTATTATGATTAATAAATTCTTTTCTTCCGAAATTATCTTTATAAAGTTGTCTTGAGTACCTATCAGCCTTCAACGATGACCCTGAAAGTCTAAATCTCCCAAGCCAGCTTCCACGAGAGCCCCTTCCTGTGGTAAAACACTCAAATCCACACTGGCCAAGTTTTCCGTTAAAAAGCCATTCGTTCAACTCATTGTATTTTTCAGCCATCCATTCTGGCGTGGCCCTCATCTTCTCGTCCATTTAATTTTTCTTTTTACTATAAATAGTTAAAAAAACGACTTAATTATTTGGAAATCAAAAAATTTATCAGTATCTTTGCAATGGATTTGATGATGATGTGCGACACATCTTTAACCAAATGCCACCTAACAGGCCGAAAATGAGATGAACAATGGCCAAAATTTCAGCAGAAGAGGTCAACGCCTTCCTTGGAGGACGTGACCCACAAGAGAGAATCATCACAATAGAAGCTGATTACCAGAGCAGTGATGTGTCAGTCGTTTATGTAACTGAATCTGGACAAAAGAGAGTTAACCGTGAACCATTCCTACCGTTTGTTTGGGTTAAACACTCAGCAGCAATAAGGCTGTATGACGGTGACAGAAGCACCGTTTCAAGAAAGCTCCATGAGTATGGCATACGTGTCAAGGCGTTAAAAACATCAAATGGTGAAGAAAAGATTGACAGACTTGAAAACGGGTACAAGTACATGTTCTATGCCAGTGTGAAGATGTCATACAGCAGATTCATGCAGTTCTTCAGTGAAGGAGGTGTCCCAATCTATGAAAGCAAGAAAAACCAGACAAGCGTTGCGGACTCAAGCAAAGAATACTTGGCAATCTCGCCAGTTGAGCAATTCATGATTAAAACTGGCAAGAGGTTATTCAAGGGGTATGACAACTATAATGACTTATTAAGGTTCGAGTTCGACCTTGAGACGCAAGGACTCAACCCATATATCCACAGAATTGACCAGATTGGTATGAGGACAAACCGTGGGTTTGAACAAATCCTCAGCATAAAGGAAGATGGGAGTAACGAGCTGGAACAGATTGAAAGATTCCTTGGAACCATATCAAAGCTGAAGCCAGACACTGTAGTTGGACATAATTCAGAAAACTTCGACTGGAATTTCATCATCGTAAGATTACAGATGCTTGGAACTTCAATCGAGGAAATATCTAGCAAATACTTTGCAAGGCCAATCTACAAGAAAAAGAAAGAAGCTGTTCTTAAATTGGGTGGAGAAGTTGAATACTACTTCCCAACTGTGATATGGGGGCATGTTGTGCTGGATTCATTGCATGCATCAAGGCGTGCCCAGGCTATTGACTCCAACATGAAGTCGTCAAACCTGAAATACCTCACAAAGTACCTTGACCTTGTCAAGCCGAACCGTGTATATGTCCCTGGAGATAAGATAACTGATACGTGGAGTGACAAGGACAATGACTATGCATTCAACAACACTGACGGCACATGGTACAAGATAACAACATCTTCCCCATTAAAAGATGGATACGAACTTGTGACTGGCAGATACATAGTCGAAAGGTACCTCCTTGATGACTTGTGGGAAACCGACAAGGTTGAGGAAAAGCTCAACGAGTCAAACTTCCTCGTGGCAAAACTTCTCCCAACAACCTTTGGAAAGGTTTGCACTATGGGAACTGCTGGAATATGGAAGCTCATCATGCTTGCTTGGTCATTCGAGCACGACCTTGCAATTCCAGCATTCGGGGAATCAAAACGATTCACTGGCGGTCTGTCAAGGCTGCTTAAGACTGGCTACGTTGACAACATCGTAAAGCTTGACTACAACTCGCTCTATCCGTCAATCATCCTCACATGGAACATCTCCACACCAATCGACATCACTGGTGTGATGACATCACTCCTCGAATACATCCTCACACAACGTGAGAAATACAAGGAATTGAAAGCAGAGGCAGGTGAAATGGCAAAGAAATTAGCCAAAGATGCGGAGAAATGCGACGACCCAGAAGAGAAGCAAAGACTGAATGAAGAAGTTAGGAAATGGAAGATTGAGAAGGCAGCAAATGACAAGAAACAATTACCTCTCAAAATCCTCGCCAACTCATTCTTCGGCTCATACGGCGCACCAAACATATTCCCGTTCGGCGACAATATCTGTGCTGAAATGACAACATGCACTGGCAGGCAGATGCTTAGGCTTATGATTAGCCACTTCAAGAAAATTGGGTATGAACCAATCGTGGGAGACTCATTCACTGGGGACACACCTCTCTTCGTCAAGTATGATAACTCTGGCTACATAGACATAGTTCCAATACGTGAACTAATCCATAAGACGACTACTGATTCATTGGGACGTGAATATGACACAGACGAAAAATCATATAAGGTTCTCTGCAGAAGAGGGTGGGTTAAACCATCATACATCTACAGACATAAAACCAATAAGCCAATCTATAAAGTTGAAGAAGGTAACATGGAAATCGACGTCACGGAAGACCATTCAATCTTTAACTTGAACCAAGAAAAGATTAAGCCGTCAGAGGTGAACGATAATACGCAACTAGAATACTTCAAGGACCTGTCTAAACTTTCACCGTCAGAAGTGGTTAAATGCGATGGAAATTACGCCGCACAACGCATTAAAGACGGCAGGATAGACAGAGTACCACTCGCAGTGCTAAACGGCAGCCACGAGGCTCTTAAGGGTCTTATAGAAGGCATGGAAGGCTTCAATATGTCAAAACTTTCAAAGACAGCACGTGCTGGCATCGTATACTGCAAAAACAGACTTGAAGGTGAAATAATTTAAATAAATTTTAATAATGCAGAAAAAGACAACTGAAGAATTCATAAAAATGGCCCGTGAGGTCCATGGTGAGAAGTATGATTATTCCAAGGTGGATTACAAGAATAAAGACACCGAGGTATGCATCATATGCCCCATTCATGGTGAATTCTGGCAACGACCACATAACCACGTAACTGGAAAGCAAGGCTGTCCAGAATGTGGCAAGAAATATGCAAAGGAATGGCAGAAAAGCAACCATTTAAAATTCCTCGAAAAAATCAAGGAGAAGTATGGCGACAAATTCTCATTCCCTTACATTGGCACTGAATATGAGAACAATAAGTCTCGTGTGACTGTCAAATGCAATATATGCGGCAACACGTTCGTTAGAAGGCCAAACGAGTTAATATGCACAGAGATGGATGAAGTGTGCCCACAATGCAGGAAGAACCAATCCATCGATTCCAAAAGCTACACATATGAAGAACTGTGCAATTTCCAAAACGCTAATAAAATTGTCCCATTTGAAGGAAAAAAGCATAAGAATGAGCACGTAACGCTCATGTGTGAAAAACATGGTGCATATGAATCACTTGTCAAGTCAGTAATCAACGGAAAAAGCAATTGCAAACTTTGTTCTCTTGGCAATGCAGTGTCAAAGATAAAGCTTGATTATTCCGTATTGGAGAAACGCTTTAAAGATATGTATGGTGATTCAATAACTCCAATCCCAGAAACATATCACGACTCAATGACAAAAATGTCATTTAAGTGCAATACTTGTGGCATTGTGTTTCACAGAACACCTAATAATATGTCAAAATCTGGCATAAAGACACCGTGTCCCAAGTGCTCCAAGAGGATTTCAAGTAAGGAACGTACTAAGACCACAGAACAGTTCATCCAAGAAGCAAAGGTACTGTATGGTGAAAACGCTTATTCATATGATAATACCATTTATACGGCATCATGTGAAAAGGTTACGGTGACTTGCAATGAATGCGGAAAGGATTTCGAAATCGAAGCCAATTCATTCTTGCAAGGAAATGGATGCCCACGCCACCACAGAAACAAGTCATTCGTTGAGGAAGAGGTTTCCGCTTACATCATAGAGCTTGGGTTCAACCCAGACCTTAATGAACGCACTGAAATAGAAGGGATGGAACTTGACATTCTCATCAAGGAATTAGGGGTTGCGTTTGAAATAGACGGACTGTTCTGGCATTGTGAAATAAAAAAAGATAAGGACTATCACCTTAAAAAGACAGAAGCATGCCTTAAAAACGGCATAAGGTTGATACACATCTTTGAAGATGAATGGACAACCCATAAGGATACGTGCAAGTCAATGATTGCAAACATTCTTGGAAAAACAATAAATAGGATTTATGCGAGAAAATGTGAGATACGTGAGGTTAGTCCATCAGATGCGTCATCATTCTTAGACGATAACCACATACAAGGAAAATGTGGCAGTGCAATTCGATATGGACTGTACCATGACGGCGAACTCGTATCAATAATGACATTCGGAAAGACAAGGCATTTCATAGGCAATAGCTCGCACCAATATGAACTGCTTAGGTTCTGCAACAAAAAATTCACCAACGTTGTTGGAGGTGCAAGCAAATTGTTTAAACATTTCATAAGAACAACTGACCCAGTCAATATAGTGTCATATGCTGATAGAAGGTGGAGCGTGGGAAATATGTACAACAAGCTTGGGTTTAGTCTGTATAACATATCAAACCCGAACTACTTCTACCTGATAAACGGAAAAAGAATGAACCGCTTCAACTACAGGAAATCCATACTGGTAAAGAAATACGGATGCCCTGAAGATATGAGCGAACACGAATTCTGCAAAAGCAAAAAGTGGTACAGAATCTATGATTGCGGAAGCCTTTGCTTTGAATGGACTAAAAAATAATAACATTTTAAAATAAAATTTCATTATGGCAACAACTAAAAATATAGGGCAAATAGACGATTACGTCTACGACATCTCACTTGACGGAACCGTCGTCAATGCACTCGGAATGAACGTGGTCAGCAACACGGATGGATTCAACTTTAAGATGCCAGATACATTCAGATATACCGAAGGCAAACCTTACATCAGCAATGGAAAGGGAAGGAACTCAGTCGAGGGACAAGAATATACTGGAGTCGACGCAGATGTAGCTGAATTCGAGGATTTGCTCCTCAATGAGGCATATAATGGGGGTGTCTTGAAGAATGGTCTTGGTGTGGACGAGTTCTGTGACAGTTGCATACAGTATTCAAGAAAGAATTACAGTGATTTAATGCCAGACGGCTCCACAAAGAAGGTTGGTAACACCATCAAATCCAGGAAGATGAGTGGATATTTGGAGAAATTCATTGATATGGGTGTTGATTTGCTTCTCCATGGCAACGGCTACAAGTTCATCATTGAATATTATGCGTATATTGAAAAGATATACAATTATCAAATTCCGTTGAAGGATATTGCCTCCAAGGGTAACATCAAAATATCTGTTGACGAGTACATCAAAAACTGTTCAACGGTGACGAAAGCTGGCACCAAGAAGGCAAGGCAGGCTTGGTATGAGCTTGTCATCAAAGAGGGGCTGCACCCTAACGTTGGCGACACCATTTATTACATCAACACTGGCACGAAGAAGGGGCAAAGTGATGCAAAGAGGGTGACTCATTACTATTACATGGATTGTGACGGTAAGGTTGAAGTGACTAAGGAGGTGGAGAAGGAATATAAGATTTACACACAGAACGGTGGTGCCAAAAAATCAAGGCTTGAACTGGCAAAGGAAAAATACGGTAATACTGCGTTCGAAGAGGATGAAATCATCCTTGCGTGCAAGTTAGTACCGCATGAAATACTTGACACTGAAGAAGATGTCTTGTGCAGTGATGTTGAAGGAATGGACTACAACGTGGAAAAGTACATTGACCAGTTCAACAAGAGAATCACACCGCTACTTGTGTGCTTTTCACGTGATATCCGTGACCAGATACTTGTCACCAACCCTAAAGACAAAAAGTTCTTCACTGAAGAACAGGCAAAACTGGTAAGTGGAGAGCCAATGAAGGAGGGTGACCAGGATACTCTCGAAGCGTTGATGACCCCAGAAAAGAAAGAAGTCGAATTCTGGCTCAGTGTAGGCAAGGAACCGCCGTTCGTCAAAGAATGTGGAATTGACTGGGACGGGCTCGTGAAGAAATACCTTGATGAAAAGAAGGAAGAAGAAACAGAATTGTTCAAATCTGAAAATTCAAGGTACCTTTCATGCCTTGCTTCTCTAAAGTCTTCTGATGTCAATGCGTTCGAAACAGAAGGCAAACTGCCATCATGTATCACATCATTCATGGTGCTTGGCCCAGATTTCAGATTGAGATTCAAATCATTGCCAGACATGACACCGTCAACTGGTGGGTTTGTGTTCGATGATATTGTTGTGCAGAACGGAGATATTGGACTCGGCATGGTAACGCCTTAAAAACGCCCTCAAATTTGGCCTATATTAAGATTTCTCCCCTCAGGTGGTCAACTATACCACCCAAGGGGAGAAATGCCATCAGAAAGGAAATTTAAAAAGCTCTTTTAAAGGTATCCAGCGTCAAGTCTTCCTACTGATATTGTTGTTCCAGTTGAAGATGCCGTAACTGTCATTGACTCGTTGGCAGCTGTTACCTTATTTTCAGTTATCTGCCTTTGCAGCGCACTATCGGCATCGGCTCTGTCGGACACTTCTTGTGCGATATCCTGTGTGTTCTGCCTGATGTTTTCCTCAATGCTGACAAACCTTCCCTCAATGACATTCATCCTATTGTTCATGCCAGTGATTTGGCTGTCAATAGAGTTGATTCTCGTCTCGTGCGTCTGCACTTGTGCCGATAATGTTGCAATGTCACCGCTATCGCCAGATATGTTTTGTAATATCGACTCATGAACTTGAACTTGACCAGAAAGCGTTGCAATGTCTTGTGTGTTCGCAGAAATTGGCGTACCATCCACATAGAGTCCATTTGAGTCAAACTTTACAATGTTCGTTTCAAGTCCGCTAAGTATCACCCTTGCAGACAACACGTCTGGGTTGCCACTAGTACCTACTGTCTTTGTGAGTTCAACAGCACTATCAGTCGATGGGTTATCCACTATCCATTCATTGAACAGCTCTTCAACTGGGAGTGTGACAGTATGGGATATTCCATGCTGGTCAGTATATGTTATGATGATGTTCTTACCGACAGAATCATACGAAATTGAGTCAATAAGTGAACCACCATTCAGCTGAATAATCCTTTCAATAGTGCCGCCACTAATACTACTTGAAGTAAAGGTAAGCCTGTTTGTTCCACCATCATAAGTAAGGTTAACGTTCGCATACACACCATGGTTTGACCCGTCGATTGATATGATGTTACCGTCAGCGTTAGCAAGCTTCAGCACACCAGTGACCTTTTTGTTTGAGTCTTTATCAAGCCTAATGGTTGTGGTTTCACCATAGGTCACAGTAGCAGCGTCAACCTTTGCTTCAAGTTCCGCATCCTTTGCGGTCGCACGTGAAACTTCACTTGCTACGGCACCACTAATGGCTGTCTCAGCGCTGGTAGCACGCACCACCTCTTGAGCGATATTTGACGTGTTCTGTGAAACAACGCCGCTAATAGCAGTTTCTGCAGCTGTTGCACGGGCTATCTCATTGGAAATCGAAGCAGTGTTTGCTGTCGTCTGTGAAGAAATTGAGGTTATCTTCGCTGTCTGGTCGGCATCTGTTGCATCAATTTCATTAAGCTTTTCAAGAACATTCTTGCTTGCTGAATATTTGATGTTGTCGGCAGTTCCTTTCACATACAGGTATTCTGTACCATACTTTGTGAGGATGTTGTCCGACAATCCAGTTGCGATATTCACATCTGCAGACAGTTTATCCTTGCCAGCAACGGCACGAGTCTTAGCCAATGTCACAGTCTTATCATGGTTATCAACCTCCCATTCCTCCACAAGGCCACCAAGCGGAACCCTCACAGTATGCTCTGTCCCAGTATTATCCTTGTACTTGATGACAAGCTCTTCTGTATCCGCATCATACCTTACCTCGGTGAAGAGTTCCACGCCAGTCAGCTGCAATGTCTTGACTTCAACACCACCATCAACAGTGCTTGAACTGTATGTTATCGTGTTGGCAGTTGGGTCATAGTCAATCTTTGACAATGCGAAGATGCCATCATCCTTCTTGTAGATGATGTTGTTAGGGTCAATGGAAATTGTCTTGCTCCTTGCAATTGCAAGGGCCTCGTCAAGGCCATCCTTAACCGTCTTAACATCAGGTTCAAGGTCATCCTTATACTTGATGTTGCTTGCGACACCCTTAACATACAATGCTTCACCATTGTTGTGCCTTTCAAGGATATTGTCCTCTCCATCCACAATCCTTACATCAGCCTTGAGAACATCCTGCCAAACCTCTGGTGTACCACTTGATTCAACACGTTCCCTTGTGAGTACGATTGGAGTGGAAGAACCAGAACCCTCAACAGTCCATTCATTGATGAGCTTCTTCATGTCAATGACAATATCTGGGCCCTTCTTCATCTTGAGGTGCACAGATTCGTCTGTTGTCATGTACATGCCGCTAACAACATAGTTGTTGTCATACTGGAAGTACTTCTTGTCACCGTTCACTTGGAATGTGAATGTATCAGTTGACGGGTCGAAATCAAGGTCAACATATGTGAAGATTCCGTTTTCGGATGTGAGGATAATGTCTGGTGTCACCACACCATCGAATATCATGGAATCAGCCACTTTTACGTCGGCGCTAAGATATGTGCCACCAGATGTCTTGTCTGACTGTATGGCCACGGTATCGCTTTCCTCTGGAATGATTGTAAGCGACCTTTCAACCGCTTCGATTAACTTCCTGAGGTCTTCTATGCCACCCTCAACATTAGTGATGTCGATAATGGTGTACCTGTTGAATGCCTTATCAGATTCATCACCTATGTGATGGTCATTTGTCTTGGATGCTATGGCAAGGATGACATTTGGTGCATCCTCGTCGCCATATCTGACCACAAGTGGTTCACCATAAAGCGATGTGGTGTTCTGGATGATATAATCAATGGCCTCCGTATTAGAAGGAAATACGGTTTCGCAACGCCTTATTTGATTTTTATTCAACATATTCAATATATTTTTTTATTTTTAAGTTTAATTGGTTAGTTGATGGGACACATTCTTGTTTTATCAGAATGTACCCCAGTCACCATCCAGACCGACTTGAAGGGTGTCCCCGTTCTTGAAGGTCAAGGTAAGCCCACTTTCAACTGATATGATGTATTCAGCTTCAGTGTCAAGGGTCATCCCTTCAATTTCATTCTCCCTCTCAATAGCTCTCTCGATTTCAGCGTCAATCTTCTCGTCAAGAGCAGTCTCGGCACTTGTAGCCCTCTCAATCTCAGCCTCAATCTTCTCATCCAATGCTGTTTCAGCGCTGATTGCTCTCTCAGTTTCTTCAGCTATTGCCTCCCATAATTCAGTTTCCGCACTTGTAGCCCTCTCAATCTCAGCCTCAATCTTCTCATCAAGTACCTTATCAGCCTCCTCACGTTCTCTCTTTTCCTCTACGATGAGTTTTGCGACTGCCTTTAAGACATTTATGAACACAAGATTGTCTGTGTTATCAATGTACGCATCACAATTGTCATCAACCAGAACCCTATATTCTGAATTGTTAAGGTCGTCAACATTTTCAACTTCAATACACTCTTCAACACCCTCTTCGTCTTTCCAGCATACTGTTATTGAACTTGGCTCACCACTAGTAACTGGCGGGTTGGTAATCACGATAGTGTCACCTTCAGATAACTGCTTCTTAAGCCAACGACGACCGTCATACTCATTAACGAAATAGGCTATCCTATCTTCATGCACATCTCCGTCATTCACATGTGCATACTCCTTGCAGTCAATATTGAAACCATCGGTCTTCGCATAGTTCACAGCCATCCAAACTTGACTTGTCTCTGGGAAGAGAACTGTGTCATATGAAATTCCGTCAATCGTCTCTGGGCCAAAATAGTTACTGCCGTCATAATCCTTTACAAGCCTAACGCTGTAGTACATTTCTGGGCAATCAGCCTCCTGGAGAACACCAGCCCTGTCAAACGTGAACGCCTTGATGTATCTGTCTTGACCAGGGTCATCGCAAACATGTGTGGATGTCCAGAAGAATGCCTTCTCCTGATAATACTGTGCAGTTGTGCCGCCAAACCTGTTATCCTCAGAAAGACCAGCTGGCCTGATTGTCATGCCATACTTGTCAATCCCTTCTGGAGTAACATCTGGTGCTGGCGTCGGCTCGTCTTCAACTGGACAATTCCCAGTTCCATGACCGCCATCATCAGTGGTACATCCACCTTGTGGGAAACCTTCACCGTTTGGTATGCAGCCGCAGTTAGGGTCAATCGGCCTGTCAGCTCCGCAAAGGCACTCAGGCTGACCTACCCATCCACACGTTGACTTCAAGTATTTTCCAGCGTACTTGCCAAGCCACCTGTGACACCTCTCGTCATTATGGTCTTGATACTCACATGGTTCCATGGAGTTGAGCAACTTATCCCAATCTTCCTTAGTCGGAATACGCCACCCGCTCTTCGACAATGAGATGTTTCTCTCAATGTGCTCAAGACCAGCTCCGTTGTACAGATACCCATAATCATTGACATATTCCCTCGTGATGAACCTGTCACCACGTTCTGGCTCATCTGGAAGTTTATACCCGCCAATGATGTCAATAAGGCATTCTACTGGGGCATACATTCCAGTCCTCTCAGCCTTATTAATACCAAGAGGGTGGTCCATTGTACCATCACCAGTGAGCGTATCATCAGTTATCGTCCTTCTGTCAGCAAGCTTATCAAGGTTATCATATGTGATGATGTTCTCAAGTGAGAAAGTATGTTCCTCACCGCCAGTGGTGTATGTGATGCTTAATGTAATGCCGCTATCGCCAGAAGCTGCAGATGCATCAAAATCATATGTGGCGTCAGAAAGGTCGGCGAAAATTTCCTCGCCATTGTTTCTGACAAGAACAAGGAGCTCTTTTTCCTTATCAAAATAAGCCTCCTTGATGTCTGCGTCTTTCAAAGTAAGGAAGTTGCTGTCAATCTCATTGATGGTGAGTTTGCAATTCTTTGTCACGTCCTCACTATATGGAGACACCAATTTGTAAAAATAGAGACTTTCTCGCATATTAATTTATATATTTTACTTTTTTATTATCTTTTCTTATATAAATAGTTTCCTAACTATCCGTTTATGATGTGCTTCTTGAAATATCTCCAGTTGTTCATCACATATCCTTGCTCAAGGCTACATTCATACATCCTAAACCCACGTATGTACCCTATGAAGCTTCCAGCAAAGTTCTTTTCAATCGGATAGACCCTCCAAGGATTAAGCATATAATTAGGGAGTATCGTCTCAGCAAGTCCTTGCGAACCACCACCAAGACTTATGTTATATGGCACACCTTCCTGTTTGTCTGGAAGTTCATTCAGTGCTCTTAACCTCAATTGTGGTAAATCACCAGTTGAATACACCAGCTTGCCGTCAACATAGAAATACATCCTCATCTTACCAAAGACAAACAATATTCTGACATCGACCAAAGCCCACTCCTTGAACGGAACCACATTAGGGTTTGAATACCCTTCAACGACTTTCACCTTGTTCTTAGCCTCAATGGTGCAGTCAACAGTTAACAGCCTGTAGCCTATTGAGCCATCATCCTGTATCCTGAATGCCAATGCATTATCGTACAAGTCAGCATATGGGTTATATGTGTTGTCAGCATACTTTGCCTTCAAGTCCTCAATATCCTTGACAGTGTACCCTCCTGGGGCACGGTTCATAAGAAGGAAAAGATTACCCTTAAAGCCACCATGACGACCAGTGTACATCACCTGCGTCCCTTCCTTGTATGTCTCAACAGTATAACCGTTCTTGGTTCTGTCGAAAAGTAAAAATTTATTGTCAGTGTAAAAATAATATTGCTTGGACGTCTTTAACTCGAAACCTTCATAGGTCTCATAATTAAAATCCTCAATGTTTATCTCTGGCTCAGCATACCTCCTGTCTTCCTCCAAATCACCCAAGTCACCAAAGTCACCTATGTAATCATCCTCGCCAAATGCCGAACAGTTTGCAAGAGCCGTTTGCTTCGTGCCAACCTTTTTATACACGATTGGACACCCGCAGCCTCTGAAGAATGGTATTGTGATTGGTTCCTCTGTTTCGCCTCCGCAACAGAATTCTAATGTAGTATGCGGTGCATCCTCACTGACAACTGGAAGTTCATCATCTACTAAGTCGTACTCTTCGTCACCATAATAGTTGTAGTTAGTGTAATCGCCAAGTTCGAACGGGTCATACCCGTCAAAATCAGCATCCATATCATAGAAATAACCTATGATGTAATTCTTCTTGTCAATATTACTGTCTTCAACAAAGTCATCAACACCAAGCTCAAAACACTTATCCAACCCCTCGTCATCATCATATAAGTAAACCCACTTGTTTTCAGCCCTGGTGCCAATGTAGAAGAATATACCCTTATTATCTGGGTACTTGTCATTCAGCGTCTTATCAGATTCCTTCTCAAAATAATCCCTCCTCAATTCAAACTCGAAATGAACTTCGCCAGTCTCATTGAAATTTGACGGCAATACTTGATACTTATCACATTCAGTCTTAAAGAAACCTTGTAAAAAGCCACCATTCAATCTTACGGCGCAACGTTCAAAACTTAACGGGTATTCATATTGCTGGGTGCTACCACTAACTGGGTGAAGCTTAAGTCTGTAGTCATTTGCAATGGTTTCAAACGTACTGCCAGTATATAAGTCAAGGAACTGCTTATTCGTGATTTTATCCTTCCTGAAGGTGTATAATCCATTATCTGGTCCAGTGAAACTGATGTCATGCATCGTGTAGCCGACGGCGTTTGCGGCATGCCATTTGTACTCTTCCTTGCTATACACCCATCCGTTCTCCCCAAGACATGTTTCATCGCACATGTCAATGTATGATATAAGGCAATCATCATGCAACGACTTACCCCCGAAATCATATGTTCCGAGGTTATCGTTGTTCACATAAAAATCCCAGTAATCTTCATAATTGATTGACAGTCTGAGATGATGGTAATTATTTACCTTCAGATTCGCCATTGCAAACTATTTATTATAAATAGTTTTGAGACAAAATATATGCATAGCGTTATATTAACAGAAGAACAGTTCATCAAGCTGTTTGAGGACATAAAGTCAAATTTCGGAAACGACAGCACACCTGGCGGAATTGGCTCGGAAGTCACCACATCAGCAATCATTGACGGTGAAGACGGTGACAAGGAATTTTCAGAGCCAACAACAACTGATGATGTTGCCCAGCAAACATATCCACAAATGTGGGGAATAACTGGAAGAAGTTTCCGATAACTGCAAGTAAAGAAAAACGGCATGGCACTCATATTTGAAGATTCTAAGGAAGTACGTTCAAAGAGCATACCAATACCAAAGAACACAACACAAGTGTTCAAGGCTATTGCGCAAGTTATGGAACCGTACCTTGACACTGTTGAAGGTGGCAAGGTGCTGAAGAGTTATGCCTCTGACAAAACATACAATAAAAAGGGTAAGGGTGCAAATAAGGCAAACGGAAAAGAAAATTCTGACAAGAGAATCAGCATTGACGTGGCTAAGATGCGCCTTAGCAGGCAAAACAAATTCAGTCCAAACTCTGTGCAATACCAGCTCTATGGAGGTCAAACCGCACATAATCTTCTTAAGAAAGGAATAGAACAAGCACGTGCAGTGTCAAAAGTCCCAGCGGTGAAGCCACCAAAGCCTACAGCTGTTGACGTCAAACCTCCAAAAACCAAAGAACTAAAACCGATTGAAACGCCAAACGGGCAGGTGACAATCAAGGAATCATCCGATTCGCACCAATATTATGACTACATCTTAGAATATGATGTGGACTATGTGATTGATGATTTCTTCAGAAGCATAAAGCAAGGAATAAAAAGGCAAAATTGGCTGCCATTGATACGTGTGGCACCTTACACAAAGGCTTTGCGAGAATTCACCAGATATGGCAAATTCATTACATTTCCTGGTGATATGGTATACCGCTGGATGGGCATCATTATGAGAAACACAGCCCAATTGCGTGCCGATACATCAATATATGGACACGTTCAAACCCCAGATGAATACACCATTATGACCCAACTCAACGATTATATTGGATATGATAAGGCGGTTGATGAAGATTACGGCACAGTCACGTTAATACTTTCCGAAAAAGACCTGAACTCCATATTGGAAAATAATAATTATAACCTTCTTAAGGAAGATACTGGTGTTCATAGAAACGGTCAATATGACCTGTTCTTCAACCAAGACGAAACAGATGAATATGATGAGAAAAAACTGGCTATAGATAAATTCAACAATAAGCTTGAAATATATAGCCAGAATAAGGGTATCTTTGATAAATGGGCTAAAAACAATTTTTGCACCATATCAGTCAATAATGACATGCACGACTTAGTCGTTGTGGCAGACAAGTACGAAGTTCTTACATGGCTTGGGTTCGACGAGTGGGCTGTTGCACCAGATGAATCCACTGCGTTGTCAGACTATGGCCTCAACCCAATCGAGAAAATTATTTTCGAATATAGAGAAGACATGGGGCCAGAAGAAGTGCTTGTTCTTGTTAACAGGGTTCTTGACTGTTACCATATGAGAGGCGACTTGTCTTCATATTTCATCGAAGGAGGAAAGGCGTCATTGTCGCAAATCTCGGAAGAGGCCGCAAAAAAGACTGTCATAATAAGCGAAAGCCAAATAAGGCTGTTAAAGGAGTATTACTGGCAACAGATGTTCAATTTCGACGACCAAGGGGAACCTTATTACGAGAAGGATGCATACCAACTCTATATAGATTTCCTTGAATCAATAGGTAAATACGGACAACTTAGTCCTGAAAGCACGACACACATAGACATCAAGAATAGATATGAGGAAACTTTTAGTAAAGCCATCAACGATATGAGCGTCGATGCAGATGAATATGATTATAATGCAATTAACGCATTATTCGTTCAAAAAGCCATAAATAGTGGTAACCTTAGTGAATATCTGGCACCAGTAACTATAGCAGAGCTAAATGAGTTTTTCAATGGAGAGATTGAAGATAACTTTGATAAACTGATGGAATTCTGCGATGAAATAGGTTTTTCAACTGGTCATGTAAACCGTTCAGCGATGGATTCATATAATCAGGTTATGATGGACTACTATAAAGATAAAAACCAATCATACGGGTTTCCAGAATCCATAAAGCTTAACGACAGGGGACTGATTGTCGTGGAACGTGAAATAACGATTCCACCCCTTCAGAAACATGGAAAATTTACTTATGAGGCGGTATCTTTTGAGGATTTTTATCAGTACCTCAAAAAAACGTATCAAGGTGTTGGACAGTACTGGTCATTTGGCAGAGGTGAAGCTTATTGCGGGGATTATTACAATGATACAAGGCATGGAGGATTACTGCTTAAAGGGTGTGTAAGCCTTAAAGATGTTGATTTCAGTGAAACAACGCTCAAAAATATCATCTTCCCAGACGAACGTGAAATATACATACCTGACGGACATGTTGAAATTGACCAGATAATTATTACAAGGGGTTGGATGAATGGAGAAGCATGCGAAAACTTCAACATACTTAAGCAACCAATAATAGTACCAACTTATTGTAACTGATATGGCATACAAGAATAACATATCACCCCTTGAACGAATAGGGATGGAAGCAAGAAGAGAAACATTACGAAGGAATGAGTGGATAAAGGATGACTATGAATACACAAAGCCACTCGTTCAGGCGGAATACCTCATTCAAGACGAATTTAAGGTTTCATAAAAAGAACTATTTATTATAAGAAAAAAAAGACCAATAATTATGGCACAGAATACAGGACAGACCTGCCTCGAAAAACGTGGTATCGAGGAAAGGGGAATACAAACAACACGCTCTGACTACAACCGTGAAGACGAGTATAAGGCAGGGCACCCAGACGCTATCTCAAATGGTGACCCACAAGGTAAGGGAGACCCTAATGGTGGCGGGCACAACCACTGGCTTCCAGACTGTTCTGGAGACAATGCAAGCGTTAATAGGATAAATTATTCCAACTTTAATACAGACCCGTCAGCACAGCTTGGAGGCTCATATGACATCAAAGGACGAAATGGCGTTGGTGGACGTGAATGGTCATTCGCCAACCAACTCTATAACTATGAGTCCCAATATGGCCCAAATTCAGTTGACACAACTGAAAACAGAAATCAAGGCCAATACTCTGTTGACTAAATGTAACTTTGACGCCAGGATGTGTTAGACGGAGGTAATTGACCGTCGAAAGAGGTTTTTTTGTTCGTTTTTTTCCTCCACATATCCTGGCATCATAATATTATAACTATCCTTGAAAATGCCAAAAAAAATACTTTCTTTTATACGTAAAAAGATGTTGAACGAAGATATTGATTTCGACACGGTTCTTGATTCCATCAAGAACAAGAACTATGTCAGAATCAAATATAACGACAACACTAATACACCCCACACTGGAACCAGGACCATACAGCCAATGGCTATTGGAACGACAAAAAGGGGCTATCCAGTGCTACGTGCTTTTCAAGTAGGTGGCGACACCAAGAGAGGCGAACCAAAGTGGAAATTCTTCAGATTGGACAGGGTGGAATCATGGAGACCGTTAACCAAAAAGAAATTCAATACGGCACCAGGCCTCTACAACAAGACTGGAGATAAATCAATGCAGCATTTTATTGATAATGCCAAATTTGATGATTTTGACACACCACTTGCACAGCTTCGTGCCAAGTATGCTGACATGCTGAACGGGCCAAAAATGGCCACAAACCAAAACCAAACTGGTCCGCTTGCGGCAACACAGCAATGGAAGAAAAACGTCTTCACATCACAGCCATACAGCCAAAAATACAAAGCAATTGCACAAAACATTGCAGATACTGAAAATGACAACGTGGATAGATGGGGAGACTGGGAAAGGGCAGAACGTGAACGTGAACAACAACAATTACAAAGCGATGTCCCAGAACCAGAAAACATGGGCAATGGCCCAATAATAGATGATGATGATTACGACACGTATGAAGACGAGTTTGACATTGATGATTTCTTAAATAATAATAGAAAAAGATATTAAAAAAACATGAACGGCGAACCAAATATGGAAGCACTTGCAAGACTTAAGAACGCACGTGCGAACTCACTTAAACTCATGCAACTTGAATCAAGCGGACAACTTGATAAAATAGCACGAGAAAAAAGAAATGTGATAGAAGAGTCATATAACAACAACGTGGCTCCAGTTGCAAGTAAACCCACACGCCAAATACAGACAACGACGATGGGACCAAGCGCAAGCAAAATGCCAAAGGCAATTCTTGAACAGTTCCAGAAAAATCCAATCAACGTAGAAGAACTTGGCGGAACCACAAGCGTCATCGATGACCTCTTCCGTGACCAACTTGTGGAGGAAAAGGCACAGCAAGCACAACAGCCACAAC